>WNFQ01000494.1_pt1 | contig 26088 bp, 27 predicted proteins | sample 5400171 | NCBI WGS metagenome assembly WNFQ01 (sample SAMN13153356, study PRJNA577476) | soil metagenome | isolation source: 20 cm soil under Madrone tree | place: USA:California | collected 2016-06-14
TCACTACATCGCCGGCGTTGTGCTGTGCAATGACGTGTCCGCCCGCGACACGATGTTCGGTGCCTCGTTTCTGCAGTGGTTTCACGGCAAAAGCTATCGAACGTTCTGTCCCGCAGGTCCGGTGCTTTACTACTTGTCGGCGGAGGAGACTGCGGAGACGCTGAATGGCCTCACGATCAGGCTGTGGCTGAATGGTGAGATCCGGCAATCCGCCTCCTCCTCTCAGTTGATCTACAAGCCTGCAGAGACCCTCACACACCTCGCGCAATACCTGGATTTGAAGGGCGGGGATGTGCTGCTCACAGGCACTCCCGGCGGCGTCACCTCGCCGGCCTCGCCCGTTCTTGTCGACATCCTAAAAACTCATCTAATGGCTGATGAAATCCGGCGCGAGAAACTGAGAGGCGAAATGGTGAAGACCCGGCCCTTTATGCAGCCTGGGGATGTGGTGACGACCACTCTCATGGATGAGCTGCTCACATTGTCGCTGGGCGGGCAAGAGAACACGATCAGCCAGCACGTGCCGCTTCAGCCCGTAGGCGCTGCGCGGCGCGCGCCGTGAATGCCGTGGATGCCGACGCACAGGCGGACTTAAAGCACTGCGCGAACGAAGTGCAGAAGTGGATCATTGCACGAAAACTCTACGGCCGCGCGATCACGGGCTGAGATTGACCTGCGACTAGCTTAAGGACAATAGCGATCGCATCGCATGCCTCAGGGCGGCCGTGGGGTCGGCGGCCAACGACGCCGAGCGCCAGCCAACGTAAAGATCAGGACGCACCAGGACACAGCCCTGTTCCTCCACTTGCCGAAGCTGGTCCCAGGTTCCATAGAGGTCTTCGAAATCAAGGAACGGGCCAATCGCTATCGCGACGATGCTCACGAGCAGCTCTTGCGAAACCACCTGAGCCGCTTCGCGCCACTTCTCCCCGCCGTGTCCTATCAGGAGTGTAAAGCGCCCCTTGCCGGCGATATCGAGCGTTGAGATTCGCGGGCCCGAGGTTCGACTGCCCAGCCACGCGTGTGGCAGCGGTGAGCCGGGATGGGTGCTTGGCTGATAGTAAAGTTCCTCATCGCGTTCATAGGGAGGGCGCACCGTACCATCCGTGATGATCGCGTTGGAGGCGTAGTGTCGATTCATTTCAACGCCGTGGGCGTGATATTCGTATTTCATTTTGTCGAGCTCCACTCGCAGCTGGGCGCGTCCGTCGGGCGTATCAAACACCGCCGCGTGCTCTTCAGCCGTCATGACGCGCCGCGTGCCACCTCCCAGCATGTCCCATACGATGGCGTTTTGCACCATGCTCTTGTTGGCCCTCTGCACGATCTGCTTTCCCACGGGCTGACGCTCTTGGTCGTAGCTCTCGAGTAACGCGGGCCCCGCCCGGTGTTTGAGGACCAGGGCCAACTTCCAGGCGAGATTAAAGGCATCCTGAATGCAGGTGTTGGAGCCCAATCCATTGGTCGGGGGGTGACGATGCACGGCATCGCCCATGCAATACACCCGACCTTTCACGTAGGTTTCTGCGGCAATATCGTTGATCGTCCATTTCGATGTGGACACCATCTTGATGGGCAACGTCGTATGCCCCAGCAGGCCCCGAATCCTCTCCTCGATGTCGCCTTGCGACGGTTCCGGAATGCCCGCAGCCTCCGGCACGATGAGTCCGATCAGCCACCGGTCCCAGCGGCGAACCATGCGAAAGATGCCGACGGGCGCCCATAGCGAGGAACCCGGCTGAATGACGGCGTACAAAGAGGCATGACGGTATTTCACGAAGTCCTCAAGCTCAATATCGCAGAGCACATTGATGGCGTTGCCGAGCCCATGCTGTCCCGTCAAAGGGATTCCCAATTGCTCAACAATTCTGCTGCGCGCCCCATCCGCGCCGATCATATAAGCCGCCCGAACGCTGATCGGCTGACCGGTAATTCGGTCAACCAGATGCGCAGTGACGCCGTTTTCGTCCTGTTCAAAGGATTTGAGCTCGGTGCTAAACCGGGTCTCGCAACCCGATCGCATGGCTTCACTCACGAGAATCGGCTCGAGCTCGGTCTGCGGCAAATCGCTCATGGAGCACGGGCTCGCCGCGATATAGTCCCCGACCCGGCTCGGATCGTTGCCCCAGGCGGGAACCCGCGCGATTTCCTCTCCCACCATGCTGCGCAGAAAAAACGTATGCTCGATTGCCGCACTCGGTGAGGCGACCGCCATGCATGCGCCCTCAAGACCCGCATCGCGCAGCGCCTCCATCGCACGTTGGTTGACGATATGCGCCCGTGGCGTCTCGGAGGTGCTGCGATGCCGCGAAATCATCAAGCAACGCACACCATATCTGGCGAGGAACACGGCGGATGCGGCGCCGGCCGGCCCCGCGCCGACGATAAGAACTTCGGTACTGACTGCCTTCATGTGCTCCCCCAATCGGCCATCTCATTGTGACAACACGCTCGTCGGCGCATATCGGCAGGATAGTAAGACCGATGGGCGGAGTCAATATTATCCTGTACGACTGCATAGTTTATATTTAGAATGAGAGCCTTCGAGGGCCGGGTGTTTAAGAATTCCACGCTGCTCGAGATCGCCGCAAATCACTCCAAGTCGGTTGCGCAAATCGTATTGCGCTGGCTTGTACAGCAGAAAAGCGTGGTGGCACTTTCACGATCGACCAGCCCGGAACGCGTCGCCAGCAACATCGATGTGTTTGAATTCTCCCTCGCCCCTGATGAAATGGCTGCGGTGAGTGCCCTCGCCCGCCCCGGCAGCCGCATTGTTGATCCGCCGCAGCTCGCGCCAGAATGGGATTGAAGGACTTTCCTTCTGCGCAGCGCGTGGCCGCATGGTATCTTGAGCTCTCCGAAGCGCAGTGTGGCGCTTCAGCTGGCCTGTCGAGGCGCGCCGGAAAAATCTAAGACCATGCGCAAAGCGCCGCAGAGACCGTGTGATACCCGGTCGCGGCCTCACACGGCTGCTTTTTTAAGCTTGGCGGTCGGTCAGGCGGTCGCGTGGCTGCCGTCGCACATCGGGGCGGAGTTGGTCTGCTTGCAGCCGCACAGGTAGGCCGTGCCGGACTCCGCCGCGGTGTGCGCCTGCGGCGTAAACGCGGTGCCCTTGTGCGAGCCATCGCAGAACGGCTGATGCTTGGAGGCGCCACAGGCGCACCAGTAGTACGTCTTCCCGGCTTCCAGCTCTACCGCGAACGGGCCCTTTTGAGCGACTATTCCCTTCATAGTACCTTCCTCAGATGTGATGTGTGTGATGGAATCGTATCCGCCGACCCGGCGGCTGGGTGCACGATGACCGCGCTCCGAGTCGAGCTTCTCAAGAACTTGTTGCGGATCAGGAATTCGCCGTCCTGAAGGGTGGGGATGCGGGCCCCGCGCACGTCAAAGTCGTGGGCTTGAGGAATTCCGTTGGGCCGCGAGCGCAGCCAGGCCTGACGGTTGACCGATCTTTGCATGACCCCCCTCCTCAGACTGCCCGCGCATGGCTCAGCGCGGGAGACTCCATCTGGCACTCGAGCAACGTCGGCTGACCGGCGCTGTCCACCAAGAACTTCGTAGCACTTTACGATTGTGCAGTATAATTCGCAAGCCTCGGTTCGACCTTCGTTTTCCGAGACTGTCCAGCCGATTGAGACGGTCGCGTGGCGGGCCTAGGGCTCTTCTACGGTCACTCTGCGGTCGATCTAATCAGGCGTGGCTCATAGTTGTAGGGTCCAATCAGCGCGAAGCACACGACGGCTGTCGCCAGTAGCACCCCGAGCGCAAGCAGAGCTCTGTCATAGTTGTGAGATACGGTGAAAATGATTCCAACAAGATAGGGTCCGAGCCCGGCCCCGATGGTGAATATCGAGAAGAGCAATCCGTAGACCTGTCCAAAGGATCTGAGGCCAAAGTAGCGCGAGACGAGAAACCCGATCATGTCCACTTCCGCTCCTGCAGCCAAGCCCACTCCGATGACGCCGAGCACAACGTGCAGGTCGGTGGATAGACCATAGACGCCGGCAATCGCAAGCAGGAAGAACGCAATTGCGACATAGGGGGCGAAAATCCGATCGATTAGAAAGCCTGCGAAGAGGCGTCCGACCATACCGGCCAAGCCCGCGGCCACCATGACGGCGGAGGCGTTCGTGGGCGCCCATCCGCGGTCGATGAGCATGGGCACCACGTGCACCAGGGATCCGTTTACAGCCAGCGAGACCATGAGAACTGCCGCCGCCAAAAGCCAGAACATGCGCAGAGCCAGTACCTCACGGAAGGTGCGGCCGGGAACCACGGTGATTTCACCGTCACTCCCCGGCAGGGGGCGGTTAAAGTCGGGAGGCTCGCGGACCACACTGAAAACGACGGGCCCCGCCAACACAATGATGGCGACACCCAGGCCCCCATACGCCACGCGCCACCCGCAGTGGCCAATGAGCCATTGCGCGTAAACCGGCACCAGCGCGGTACCCAGGCCCACGCCGCTCATGGCGATGCCGATTGCCAAGCCGCGCTGCGTGTCGAAGTAGCTCGATATCGACTTGACATACCCAATCGGGCTCTGCGCTGCGCCGGTGATGCCCGTGAGCGCGATAAGCAGTTGGAACCAGAACAGGCCTTCGGTCAATCCGACGGCGGCGACGTTCACTCCGAAGAGGCAGATGGCAACCAACAGCGGACGGCGGACACCCACCCTGTCGATCAGCAGCCCAACGAGCGGCAGGGAAACCGCGGAAAACAGTCCGCACAAGGCGGTCGCGCTTGACAATGAGGCGCGACTCCAACCGAATTGCGCCTCCAGCGGCTTGATGAATACCCCAAATGCAAAGACGCTGATCGCGCCGTTCCCAACCACGAGCGCAACCGCGGACCCGAACGGAATCAGCCAACGCCGCGTACGCACCTCCCCTGTTGTCTTTCGTCCGCTAACCGCGGTATCGACTACTGAGCTGATTGAGCAACTCAATCCGACGGTACGAGGCTGGGGCGAGTACTTCAAGCACGCCCACGCCCGCAGGTTATTCTGGCGGAATCCGATTCTCCGGCCTGTCTATCCCGCAGCGCCATGACCCGTGATGCGCGCCGCGACGGCCTCACTGTTCCCCGGGGCCTCATCACCCCGCCAAGCGACGTGCAGGTCCGGCCGCAGGAGAACAAGATTGCGTCCTCCCATTGCATGTGCTGCCGGCTCATCGAGTCGGATCACATCCAGTGGCGCGCCCACTTTTCGCATTGCATCCTCAAGAGCGTGTGTGGGGCTCGCGCCCGCGAAATCGAGCAACGTGTAGCCCAGGCCAACAACATCTTGGATCGGGCGCCCGTCCGTGAGCCACACATGTGGGAAACGGCACCCCGGACTGGCACTGGGAAGATAGCGGAGGAATTCCGACTCATGATAGGGCTCGGGCTCGCTGCAAATGACGGGCGATCCGGCATACGTGTATCCCAGCTCCGTGCCCTCCATTTCATGACTACGGCGCTGCAATATGCCGGCAAGCCGCGCCACCTCGCGCCGTGTCACGACGCCTTCCGCCGATGCGTCACGGATGTTGGGCCGCCAAGCGTTGCGCCAGGTGGCGAGGCCTGCCGCCGCAAAACCCGATGCATCGCGATTGCGTCGGCCGACCGCTCGGCGCTCCAGATCATACGAGCTCAGCAGAGCCGGTCCGCCCCAACCCTGCACCATGGCCGACAGCTTCCAGGCGAGATCGGTCGCATCGCCGACGCCGGTATTCATCCCCAGGCCGCCGGTGGGGATGACCAGATGCGCGGCGTCGCCGGCGATGTAGGTTCGCCCAGCCCCGTAGCTCTGCGCGACCAACAGATGCATCGTCCAATCGCAGACATGGAGAATGTCGACATCGACGTCGAATCCTGCCAGCTTGCGGATGACTTCGCGAAAATCCGTATCTGCCGGCATAGTGCTATGCAGGCTGAAGTGCCGGCCATCGTCCTGAACGATGATCGCGCTGCGCCACTCGTCGGCAAACCAGTAGTGGCGTGCGCGCGCGATCGGAATGCGATCGAGCAAGTTGTCCGACCGGAAGAATACCTGGTGCATCCTGCCGATGCCGCCTCGACCTTCGAGAGTGATTCCGAGTTGCTTGCGAACGAGGCTAGATCCCCCATCGCAACCGACTAGGTATTGGGCGGTGAGCGTTCGCTCACCCTCAGGGGCTGCGAAATAAATGGATACTGCGTCGTCGCGTGCATCGAAATCCAGGAAACTCGAACCAAAGAGCGTCACCACATTACTGCAACGCGCGACCGCCTCGCGAAGAATGGGTTCGAGCGTATATTGCGAAATCATTTGATAGGGCTCAAGCGGCAACGCGCCATCAGCGCTCTTCGCGATGCGCTCGCGCATCGCGTTGACCGTCGGATATTCCAACAAAGCGAGCGGTGGGTCGCTGAGATTGGTCACGATCGCGACACTCATCGATTTTTCGGCCGCTAGACCGCGCGCGCGAATCGCTTCGACCACTCCGAGGCGCCGATAGATCTCCATCGAGCGTGCATTGCAGCGCTCCATTTTCGGCCAGGGGCCGGGCTTCAGCTCCCGTTCGACCACCACGGAGCGCACCCCACGGCGCGACAAATCCAGAGCAAGGGTCAGTCCCACCGGGCCGGCGCCGACAATACACACATCAAAATCGGTCATAGTCAGTAGATTCTGCATTTGCACTGAGCGGCGCAAAGCGATGGGGGCAGCGATCACCAATGGCCACCGCTTCGCCGTCTTGCTTACGAAAGAGCAGGACGGGTGTGTCCGGGATACGCCGTGCGCGCGGAGCTCGCGTCACCTCGTGGTCCCACGCCGCACAGTACCAGGCATTGCGCATGAACGGCATCGGTTGCCCCTCGCTCCTCACGTAACTCTAGACAGCCTCATGGCATGTGGTTCGATCGGCCGGTTTCGGGAGACTCGAGCATCGGCTCGCCCAGAAGGCGCCGGGCATTGCCCTCAATCAACAGCATCTTGTCGGCCTCGCCGAGCCTCACATCATCGATTCGCGCCAGCGGTGTGTGATCCTGGATGACGAACGGATGATCGGTGCCGATGCAAATCTGCGTCTTACCAAACACAGCGATGAGATGACGCAAGGTCGGCGCATCGTACACCAGCGTGTCGTAATACAAGCTTTGCGCCTGCTCGACCGGCGAGCGGCCACCCGGTTTAATGTTGATATGCTTCCACCCGAATGCGAGTCTCGGCAACGTCAGCGCGAAGCCGCCGCCCCCGTGGCTGATGGCAATGCGCAGCTTGGGGTGTCGCTCGAGCACGCCGCCGGTGATGAGCGATGCCACGGACAGAGCCGTCTCCCCCGGGAATGCCAAGAGCTGGACCAAGGTAGGAGGGCCGACCAAGCGCTCTACGCCGACCGGATGCAACGGGTGCACAAACAAAGCCGCATCCAAGGCCTCCGCGGCGGCGTAAAACACCTCGAAACGGCGATCACCAATCGCGGTGCCGTTGATGTTGGTACCGATCTCAACGCCGCGGAAAGTTCCAATGGCCATCAGGCGTTCCAGTTCACGCGCGGCGAGCTCCGGATCCTGCAACGGCACACAGCCCAGCGCACTGAAGTTCTGAGGCTTCTGCGCGACCATGCCCGCGATGGCATCGTTCACGTGCCGGCACAACACCAAGGCATCTTCGGTGGGCAACCAATAGGACAACAGTTCAGGCATGGGTGACAGGACCTGTCGGCCAATACCGGTCGAGCCCATGTGTTCGAGCCGCCGCTCCACGCTCCAACATTCCTCCGTGACGGTCCGGAAGACCTTGCCATCGATCACAACGTTACGGTGTTGGCAACTCTGGCCGGCAACCACTTGTGGCCACAACGCCTGGGCGGTACGTCCCGCACTCGCCGGAAGGTCGTAGGGTACGATGTGCGTATGTATGTCAATAGCGGTGTGCATACTCACAAGATTGCGCCCCGATGCTTATACAGGTGGACATTCATTTTCGGACCGTCCCCTCATCCGCGACGGGCGAAGCGCTGGCCGACACCCAGCCGGTGCGGACGCTGAAGGGCTGCACGCTGCCAATGGCCGACATGCGCGGATCGCGAACACCGCCCCAACTGTCGAGCGATTCGGGAACCTGCGGCAGCGTCCGCGCGGGCCGCGGATCGGCCTCCGGGAACTCTTCCATACCGAAACTGTACTCGAGCGTCATCCCATCTGGCTCCAGGTAGTACAGAAAGACACTGTTGGAGGCGATGTGCCGGCCAGGCCCAAACACCACCGGCACTTGGTGACGCTTGAAGCGGTTGAGAGCAGTTCCGATATCGTCGATCTCAGACACCATAAAATTGACATGGTGAAGGATGTTCCGAGCGGCGCGTCCTACCCCGATGCCGTGGTGATAGGGGTTGGGGAACAACCGGAAGAAGCTGATCATGTTGTCAATGTCATCCGACGGGGCAAAGTTCAACACATCACGCAAAAGGGTGATGGTCTCCTGGTAGTGTGGAGTGCCGAAGACAACGTGGCCAATACGCTGAATCTTCGTGACGGATGTGGTGTAGGCCACTTCGACATCCTCAGGCCGCGGCCGATAGAATTCGAAAGCGGCACACATATGTGGCTCTGAGATACGCCATGCCGTTCTGACTCGGCGCCCTCGGCATTCCTCAGCCGATAGCACCTCGTAGGGGATACCACATTCATCCAGGCGCCGGCCGAGGACCTCGAACTGTCGATCGCTCTCGAGCATCAGCCCCGCAAACCGAAAGCCAGGTGTCGCTGCCTCATGCAAGGAGATGCTGTGATAGTCGTCACTGCACCGGAATAGCACGGTCCCGTCGGGGCAGGTCTCCACAAATTGCAGACCCACGATTTCCTCATAGAACCTGCGGGCACGCGCAATGTCCGTCACGTTCAGTCCTACATACCCAAGCTTTTGATATCGGATCATTTAGTCTCCCTGTCCGACACTGCCTGCCGACGGCTTTCCTGATGCAATCCACATTGCGCCATCATCCGGCGACCGGAAATCGCAGGACCGCTTTGACAACGGCTCCGGCCGCACAGTCATTGAAAGCCTGCTCGATGTCCTGAAAATCATAGAAGCTGACGAGCCGGTCGAAGGGAAAACGCCCGTCGCGATAGAACGAGATCAACTCAGGGATGAACCGCTGCGGCACGGCGTCCCCTTGGATGATTCCCTGCAGCGCCTTGCCGACGAACAGTGACGAGGCCTGCAACGAGGAATCGGATCCTTGGTTAAAGGCGACAAATCCAAATCGGCCGCCCGGCGCGAGGACATCCAACCCTGCGCGGAGGCTATCTTTGTGGCCACTGGTGTCCAGTACATAGTCAACACCCCGGCTACAGATCTTCTTGATCTGCGTGGCAACATTGTCGTCCCGACCGACCGCAACGCGGTGCGTGGCGCCGAGTTCATGCGCGAACGCAAGCCGTTCTGCGTGCACATCCACGGCTATGACCGTTGCCGCACCGGCCAAATGCGCAGCCATTATGGCGGCCATGCCCACCGCGCCCACGCCAAAGACCACGAGCGATGCGCCGCTCGGCACTGCCAATGCGTGCAGGATTGAACCAGCCCCCGTCTGTAGCCCGCAGCCCAGTGGCGCCAAGAGCTCCAACGGCAGATCATTGGGCACCTTCACGACGTTGCGCTCGCTGGCGAGCGCATAGGTCGCAAATGACGATTGACCGAAGAAGCGGCCATTGACCACTTCGCCTTCCCGGCTACGCAGACCGCTCGTGCCGTCCAACCGCCTCCCGCTGAAGTTGGCGGCAAAAGCATGGTCACAATAGGCCGGATGCCCCGACCAGCATGAGCGACAGTGACCGCAAGACTGATACGAGAGCACGACGTGGTCGCCCGGTGCTACTGAGGTGACCGCTACGCCAACCTCCTCGATGACGCCCGCGCCCTCGTGTCCGAGCACGATCGGCATGGGCGACGGAATGTGTTGGTTTCGCACGTGCGCGTCTGTCTGGCAGATCCCTGTCGCGACCATTCGCACCAGCACCTCGTCTGCGCGTGGCTTATCAAGCACTAACTCCTCGAACCGAAGAAACCCGCCCTTCTCCCGAAGGACAGCGGCGGTGACGGGTGTGCTCATTGCTTGCTCGTCCCAGACAGCTCACCCGTTTTATCCGCCGGCGGGCGATCGAATAGGTGCAGCATTCCCTCTTGTAGATTGATGACGACGCTCTTGGTGAGCGTGTAGGACCGCACTGCCTCCATTGCGTTCTCGCGACCGAACCCACTCTGCTTATAGCCGCCCATCGGCATGCCGGGCTTGATGTTGTAGTAGCGATTGACCCAAACGATGCCCGTCTGGATGGCGCGCGAAATTCGGTGCGCACGGGCCAGATCGCGTGTCCAAAGACCGCCACCGAGGCCGTAGACGCTCTCGTTTGCCAATCGCACCAGCTCCGCTTCGTCTTCCCACTCCATCACACCGGTAACTGGACCGAAGATCTCCTCCTGAGCGATTCGCATTTCGTTGCGCACGTTGATGAAGATCGTCGGCTCGATGAAGAGGCCATTCTCAAGACCGGCGATCTTCGCGGGCCCGCCGCCCGTCAGCGCGACCGCGCCCTCGGCTTTGCCGAGTTCAATGTAGGAATTGACGCGTTTGAACTGTACCTCGGAAGACTGCGCGCCGAGCTGAGTGGCCGGATCCACCGGATCGCCCTGGCGGACCTTGGCAAGCTGGTAGCGGAACCGGTCGAGAAATGCATCGCGTACCTTCTTGTGGACAAAGACCCGTGTTCCCGCAAGACACACTTCGCCCTTGTTGAGAATGGTCGTCATCACCGCCGACTCAGCGGCCGCATCAAGATCCGCATCCTCGCAGACGATGTTGGCTGACTTGCCGCCAAGCTCCATGGTCTGCGGAATGATGTTCATGCTGGCATACTGAATGATCTTCTGCGCGGTCGCGCGCGAGCCGGTGAAAGTCACCTTGCGCACTTTGGGGTGCGAGACCAAGGCCTCGCCGATCTTAGAACCGTAACCGGTCACCACATTCACAACACCCGGTGGCAGCAGATCAGAGATGTCCTTGATGAATTCCAGGACCGACAGACATACGGTTTCCGCAGGCTTCAGCACCACGGTGCAGCCGGCTGCCAGGGCCGGCCCGAGTTTCATCGAAGCCATGAGCAAAGCCACATTCCATGGAATGATCTGCGCAACGACGCCGATCGGTTCCCGATGCACCAGGATCGACGTGTCAGCGTAGTCGAGGATCTCACCTTTCAGTTGAAAGGCGGCGCCCGCATGGAACTCGAACTGTTCTGCACAATGGTGGATGTCGATCATTGCCTCGACGATCGTCTTGCCGTTGTTGAGCGTTTCCATCATCGCGAAGTCCGCTTGCCGCCGCTTCAATCTCTCTGCGATCGCCAGCAGAATTCGCTGCCGCTCGATGGGGGCCGTGCGCGACCATTTAAGGAACGCCTCATGCGCGGCATTGACGGCCCTGTCCACGTCCTTGACATTGCCGGACTGGATGTGGGCCAGCGTCTCGCGGCTTGCGGGATTGGACAATTCAATAGTCTCTCCACTACTTCCTTCCACCCATTCGCCGGCAATGAAGTGCCCGAATGTACAAACCTTCCCAATCCGCTGCGCCAGCGTCTTGGATTTCTCAAGAGTCATCATCGGAATGTTCATAGCCTCATACCTCCATCGATCAACAGCGATCTACAGGATCCCTTGCGAAGGTGGGTCCGATGCGGCCGTCTTCTCCGCCAGGTAGGACAGATCGGGAATCCGGCCGGCATCCGCCGAGTCCGGATCGCCCATCCAGATCCACAACGCGCGGTGTCGCTCAACGAGGGGGATCGATCGGACCCGGATGGAGCGCACCCCGGGTCCATAGGGATTGCGGGCACACACGCCGTCGGCCGTAAATTCCAGCCCATGATAAGGGCACTGGATGCGATCACCCACAACCTTGCCGGCACTCAAAGGAGCAAACCGATGCGGGCAGCGATCCAACAGCGCCCCCGCAGTCCCATCCTCCTGTCGAAAGAGAACCACTGGCTGCTCCAGATAGGTTCTTGCCAGCGTGGCGCCGGGAGCAATCTCCTCGCTCCAAGCCGCCGCATACCAACAATTGTGCAGATAGGTCACGATGATGCTCTATGCATGAACGGCTTATTCATAGGCTTCTGTTGTGAACGAGCGAGCCGTCCAAGGTGCTTGCAACCGAGGGTGACTCCATCTTCAACGCCTGCGAACCTCAAAACCGATAGTCCACCGTGACCCCATAGGTAGCCGGCATACCTGTCCAGACGACAACCGTGTCGATGGGGCGATTGGTGCTCGTCGTATACCGTCGATTGAGCACGTTCTTGCCCCAGGCCATCACCCGCCAACGGGCATCCGGACTTTCAAGCCCGGTGCGCAAATCGAGTAATGCGTAGGATCTGATCTTGAATTCCGAATTCTGGCCAAAGGCGGCATAGCTGGCACTGCGATATCTGAAGCCGCCCCCCACGAAGAGCCGCCCATGCGAGAGAGTGTTGCCATATTCGGTATCGCCAATCACAGCCCATTTCGGCGTGTTCGGGAAGGCCTGTCCCTTGATATCCACGCTGGCACCAAACGGATCCGGGGTGAAGTAGTCCTCGTCGACCTTCGAATCCACGTAGGTCGCGCCCAGCATCACAGAAAAGTCCGAAAGCGGATGGGCTGTGAGATCCAACTCCGCTCCCTTGACGCTGGATTTGGGAATGCTGACCAATCCGGGAAGGGTTCCGAACGGGAATCCGGTGTTGATATAGCCGGTCAGCTGCTTGTCGGAATAGTCATAATAGAACACCGCTCCAGTAAGCGTTACACGACGACTGACGAAGAGACCCTTGAATCCGGCTTCGTATGCGAGTAGCGATTCCTGGGTTACCGGTGCGAGCTGCGTATCCCGGATCGCCGGCAACGTATCAAACCCGCCAGACTTGAAACCTTTGGTGACGTTCGCGTAGATCAGCGTGTCCGGCAGAGGCTTCCAGTCGATGCCGCCGCGCCAGGACACGTTGTTCTGGTCTAATACACCATGAACCTCCCCCACCGGCTTCAAGTTGCTGCCCAGAGTTACACACGATAGAGGCGCGATCACGGTCGGCGATCCCGACAGGATGGACGACAGGCGGCTGAACGTTGCGGCCAGCGTGCCGTTGATATCTGCTAGACAACCATTCGCGTCGCGGTTCTGTTTCGAATAACGCGCCGCTCCGTGCACGAAGAATCGCGGCGCGATTTCAAACTCCAGGCTGGCAAACGGACTGTAGGTGTCAACGCTCTGACGCTGGTACTGACTGAAGCCGTGCCAGGGGAGTCCCACGGCCGATTGGTTGGATCCCAGGGCGTAGATGATCTCGTTGTCCAGCGTCCTGTCCTGTTGTACGTTTCCGCCGATGACCCACCTGAGACGCTCCTCCCCGCCGTTGGCCAGACGGAGTTCCTGCGAAAACGAACGCAGATATCCGACCGTTGTCAGATAGATGTCCTCGAAGGACGTGCCGTCCTCGTCCAGGGGCGAATTCGCTGTGTAGTCGGAATACGCCGTGATCGATGTCAGCGTAGCGAAGTCGCGAATGTTGAGGTCTCCGCGCAGCGAGACCTGGTACATCCCGTCATCTCGCTTCAAATATTCGTCGGAATTCCAGTCGGCTGATCGGATGTCGTGCGGGGCATGTGGATAAGTGGGAAGAATCGCTGCCTGTTCTGGACGTCCCTGCGGGTTCGTTGGTGAATAGCGCAGATATTGCGCTGCTTGCGTGTCGGATTTGTCCTTCCAACCATTCACGTTTAATTCGAACCCGAGGATCGGGCTCGGGTGCCAATCAAGTAGGAAGCGGCCCATCGAGAGGTTGCGCTGACCGAGCGTATCGTTGCGCGTATAGTTGCGTTGCCAATCGCCGCGCTGCTCGGTGCGAACGGCTACGCGATAGCCCAGCGTGTCGGAGATCGGACCGCTGACAAATCCCTCAGCGTCCGTTTCCTGGAACCGCCCGAATGTCGTCTGAAGGCCGGCGCTCAGTTCGCGTGTCGGCTTCGCTGCGATGTAGTTCACCGCGCCGCCGGTGGAATTTTGCCCAAACAGGGTGCCCTGCGGCCCCTTGAGAACCTCGACACGCTCCAGATCGAACGAAACACCTTGCGTCATGGCCAGAAAAGGCAGCGGCACCTGATCAAGGTAAACGGTCACCGCCGGCGAATTGGAGATGGAAGTGTCGTAGAACCCGATGCCACGGATCGAAAATACCGGGGCAAGGCGGCTGGACGGTTGAAACGTGAAGCCGGGGACCACGCGCTCTAAGTCTGATGCGCTGGTCACGCCCTGCTCTGCCAGCTTATCGCCGGTCACCGCGGTAATCGACAGCGGCACGTCGTTGACGCGCTCGCTGCGCTTTTGGGCGGTCACGACGATCTCTTCCAAGCCCGACCCCGGCTGCCCTCCCGGCTCCTGCGCTAGCAACGATGCTGAAAGACAGAACGACGTAACGAAGAAAAGACCACGAGCCCGTGACATACATCCCCCTCACCTTTCGTAGCTCACCGAGTCGTTGTGCTCTGCGTCTAGGGCCCTTACTGATGATGTTGTGCCTGCACCAAGCGCGTACGACACCACAGGAGGCCGTCAGCTAGACGGGTTCAATGAGACTGGTATAAAGCAGGGACGCTCGGGTCCGTTAGCCGCCTGGCGCAGACTCGTGCATCACTATCCGAATTGCGCAGGTCTTAAAAGTCGCGCGGAACTCGCACCCGAGAAAAGATAAAAAGGAGCATGGCGAAAAGAGCGTCGCCCGCACCACCCACGCCCTTTGCCCGAAGAAAGAACGTACGGACCGTGGCCATCTCAGATGACGAATCGTCCCGTATGGAGGCCGTCGTCCGCCGCGTTTGTCCGTGCAGCGTAACATTCGCACTGACCGCGGCATTGCGCCGGACAGGGTCTCGATCAACCATCACTCATCCAGTCCGCTGCAGTGTGGTGGAAGGGGACTCCCCGAATCTCCTACGATAGTGATGTGCGAAACGGCTCTGATGTCCGAAACCGCACTCAATAGCGGCGTCTGCGACCTGCATCCGGCCGGAAAGCAACAGATCACGAGCAGTATCCAAGCGGACATTAAGCAGAAACTGCATGGGCGTCACGTGTCGATAGCGCATGAAGTGACTCTGGAGCGTTCGGGGAACTGTGCCAGCGGCCTCCGCAATCTCCTTCAGCGATATGTTGCGCGGGGCGTGAGCCCGTATGAAGATTTCGGCACGCCGCACGTCGCTGCTGGCGATGGGGCTGTGTTTCGAGTCAAGCAGGGAGCGCAAGGAGTTGCTGCGCAGAAGCCCGAACAATACTCCCTCCATACTCGTGAGCAGAGCCGGATCGCGCTCCGCCACTTCCAGTAGCGAGGAGGACAACAGGAACTGGACCACCTCGAACCACGGACGCATCGCCGGGCCGTCAACGGTGAATTGCGCGCGCTCCGGGTACTTGTCTGGGCCGAGAAGGTGGGACTCAATCCTGACGACGAGTCGTATGCAATCGCTGGAGAGCCGTGCCTTTAGATACTGCAGTGGGCGCGCCACGAACCCTGTACCGGCGCTTACACTGATCGAGCGGCCATCGACATTCATCCAGGCCGATCCGCGCAGACACGACATGATCAGAAAATGATCGGCGCGCACGGTTGCCTCGACCGCCATCGAAGTACCCAAGTCAAGGAGCGCGAAGGAGAATCCGCCGATGCGCAGGCCGCCGACCCGGGCGGGTCGGCGCCACTCTCCGATCGGAGTCACCTTGGTTTCGGTCAAGAACTGTGCCAGATGCAAGCCCGTTTCTCTAGGCCTGCTGGACTCCAGCATGCATAGCCTGTGTGTCTCAAGTATCTGCATGGGCTCTCACCCCTCTGTTGAAGCGCCGGAGGGTCGGTGGACCCTGCCCGAAGTCTTCCCGGTCTCTCGACGCTCTTGGTGCGCACAATACAACCGCACGGTTGCCGTTGGGCATGGCAGCGGCCAACATCTCCCAGCCGATGGCCCCCACATAGGCCTTGGGAAAGAAGTGACGATGCGTGTCGAATTTCGCCTGCGACATGTCAGCCCCCTCTTGCGCACTATACTTCACAGTCGTACAGTGAGATAGTACTCTGAAGTAGGATCGGGTCGATGCCGATCGGGTGGATCACGACAGCAGCGGCCGCAAGCATGACGATGCGGTATGGGAGGAATATCTGATGACGACCAATGGAGCTCACGCTTTCGACCTGGTCCTCAACAACGTCTTCGTGTTCGACGGCCGTGAAAAGCTTCCCGGGGCTGTCAGCATTGGCGTGCAAGACGGTGTCATCGGCCGGATCTCGAACGAGGTCATGCAAGGCCGGGAGACGATGGATGCGAGCGGCTGCTGGCTCGCCCCCGGGCTCATCGACAGCCACGTGCACCTGTTCGACGCCGCACACGCGACGGACCCGGAGAAGATGGGGCAACACGTCCGGTTGGAGTTGCCGAAGAACCTGCAGTCGTTTCTGAACCATGGCTTCACCACGGTGAAGTCGGTCGGAGATCCGGTCCCGGAACTGCTCGCCACGCGAGCGCGCCTGGCCACCGGAGAGTTGCTGGGGCCACACCTCCTGATGACCGGCGTGGGCATTACCGCGCCAGACGGCCATCCGAGCATGACCGTCTATGGCCGCAATCCCTGGTACCGAAAGAGGGCCGCCGGGGAAGTCGACACGATCGAAGGAGCGCGATCCCTGGTCGCCGAGATGGCCGAACTCGGCATGGACGCGATAAAGCTGCTGCTGCAGGGCTCCTGTCGCTGCCGTGGTGAACCCGAGTACAAATGGCACGGCCAGGTGCCGATCCTGCGATTGAAATTGCGGGTCTTGGAAGCCGCCGTGGACGAGGCGCACAAGTACGGGCTCAAGGCGACCGTCCATACCTACGAGCAGGATCGCGCGATCGAAGCGCTGCAAGCCGGCGCCGACGGCGTAGAACACGGAATCGTCGGTGAGGTCATTTCCGACGACCGATTCATTGAACTGCTGCTCCGGAACAATGCGTCGTACGTGCCGACCCTATGGGTCTATCCGGTCCCGGAAGCGATGCAGAATCTCGCGACCGTCAGCCAGGCGGGCGTGCGGGTGGCCCTCGGCAGCGATAGTTTCGCACCCACGATCAAGATCGAAGGGTTCGATTCCGGGAACTTCGGCGCCAATTCCATCGTCGAGGCCGAGCGGATGGTGGCGTCGGGCCTGAGCGCCATCGACGTCCTGCGGGCCGCCACGAGCCAAGCTGCGGTTCACCTGCAGCGCGACGACATCGGCGCGATCGGCGAGGGCAAATGCGCTGACATGGTGCTGTTCCAGAAGGACCCGACCGAGACGGTGCAGAACTGGAAGAATCCGCTCGCAGTGATCTCGCAGGGCCGGCTCGTCGTGAACCGGACGCAGGCCTAGAGGCGGCGAGCGACGCCCGCGTCTCGGCTCGAGCTAGGTCCGGGGCCTCAAAGAACTTCAAACAGCCCGGCCGCCCCCATGCCACCGCCCACACACATCGTGACCACGACATAGCGACCGCCGCGGCGGCGCCCCTCGATGAGGGCGTGACCGACCATGCGGGCACCGGACATCCCGTAGGGATGTCCGATCGAGATCGCGCCCCCATTCACATTCAACCTGTCATCCGCAATTCCGAGCGTGTCCTGACAATAGAGCACCTGGGTTGCAAAAGCCTCGTTCAGCTCCCACAGGTCGATGTCCTTGATCTTCAAATCGAAGCGCTTCAGAAGCTTCGGCACCGCGATCACCGGCCCGATGCCCATCTCGTCCGGTTTCGTTCCCGCCACGGCGAACCCCATATAACGCCCGAGAGGCTTCAGTCCCCGATCTCTGGCAAAATCGCCGTCCATCACCACGCAAGCGGACGCGCCGTCCGACAACTGGCTGGCGTTGCCCGCGGTCACTGCGCCGTTCTCGAGTACCGGCTTCAACGCCGCGAGGTCCTCCATTCGCGTCGTTGGTCGATTGCCCTCGTCCTTCGACAGGGTGACGGGGCGCTCCTGTGTGGTACCGAGGGCTTTGTCGGTGAACATCATGGTAGTTTCAACCGGCACGATCTCCTCATCGAAAGCCCCGCGCTCCTGCGCCGCGGCCGTTCTCTGCTGCGAACGCAGCGCGTAGGCATCCTGACGCCCGCGCGCGATCCCATAGCGCTTTGTCACGACCTCGGCGGTTTGCAGCATAGGCATGTAAACGTCGCCCTGCATGACCACTAGCGCGGGATCCTCCGTGATTCGCAGCGCCGGCGTCTGGACGAGAGAGATCGACTCGACGCCGCCTGCAACGATCACCTGCATGCCGTCCACGATGATCTGCTTCGCCGCCGTCGCGATCGCCATCAGGCCGGACGCACACTGGCGATCAATGGTCACGCCTGCGACGCTGACCGGAAGACCCGCGCGGAGCGCCGCCGTACGGCCGATCGTCTGTTGATGGCCCTGAGGAAGCGCCGTTCCCAGGATGCAGTCCTCGATCTCCGCGGGATCCACCCCGGAGCGCGACACCGCTGCCCGAATCGCATGCGCTGCGAGGGATGGCGCGGGTAAGTTGTTGAGCGCCCCTCGATAGGCTTTTCCAATGGGTGTTCGAGCGGTCGCGACGATGACAGCCTGGCGCATGCGTTTTCCTCCACGGGATATCACCCAATCCTTATATACGAAGAATTGGTCGTATGTAAACAATGGTGTCGATTTTTAGACATATAGGACGAATTTTAGTATAGTAACTTTGAAGCCAGAGGAGGAAATATGAAAGCTGTATCTGTTCGCCACCCGGGGGGCCTCGACCGGCTCGAGCTGGTGGACCTCGAGGAAGCGCAGGTCCCTCGACCCGGTGAAGTTACGGTGCGGATCCGCGCCAGCTCAATCAACTACCATGACTACCTGGTCGTGGCAGGCAAGGCGCCCCCTGCCGATAAGCTCATTCCGCTATCGGACGGGGCCGGCGATATCGTCGCCGTCGGCGACGGAGTTACCGAGTACAAGAAGAGCGACAGGGTGATTTCGACATTCTTTCCGGAGTGGGTTGATGGCGAACCGCCGAACCGCTTCGGTCGGGAGATTTTCGCCTCCGTCCCCGGCGATGGGGCGGACGGTTATGCGCGCGAGTATGTTACCGCGCCCGCGAGCGCTTTCACGCCGGCACCCAAAGGTTTCTCCTACGCTGAATCCGCGAGCCTGGTCTGCGCTGGGCTTACTGCCTGGCGCGCGCTGACGGTCGAGGCTCACTTAAAAGCCGGAGATATCGTGCTGGTACAGGGCACCGGCGGGGTCTCTGTTTTCGCGCTGCAGTTTGCCAAGGCAATGGGGGCGACTGTGATTGCCACCTCGTCGTCGGACGAGAAGCTCGAGCGGCTGAAAGCGTTGGGTGCTGATCACCTCATAAACTACCGCTCTCAACCGAAATGGGGAGCGGCTGCCAGGACGTTGACTGACGGGCGCGGTGTTGACCACGTCGTAGACATCGGCGGCCCAGCGACATTACCGCAATCCTTCGCCGCGTGTCGGGTCGGCGCAAGCGTGGCGATGATTGGGCTTTTGACCGGGCACGAGGGCCCTCTGCCGACGACCCTCATGATGAGCAGGCAGCTGCACGTCAACTGCATTATGGTCGGATCTCGAAAGGCGCAAAGGGCCCTGGTGCGCGCCGTCGAAGCGAACGACATCCGCCCCGTCATCGATTCGAGCTTTCCGCTGAGCGCGTTGGCGGATGCGTTCCGCTATCAGGAATCCGGCCGGCACGTGGGAAAGATCGCAATCGAGATATGAGGGCGCGCGCGATGAGAGCCGGCCCGGCTTAGTCGAGAATCGCCACCGCCCGGGTCCAGCCTGCGGATGCGCTGCGAATCTTTACGGGAAAACACGCCACCGTGAAGCCGGTCGGCGGCAAGACCTCCAGATTGTGAAGCTTCTCGAGATGACAATAGGCGATCTCCCGCCCCGCCTTGTGCCCCTCCCAGATCAGCCCAGCATCACCGAGCCTTGCGTACCTCTCGCGCGTATGGACAAAGGGCGCGTCCCAGCTCCACGCATCGGTGCCGGTCAGGCGGACGCCGCGCTCCAGCAAATAGAGCGTCGCCTCGCGCCCCATGCCGCAACCCGCCGACACGTAGTCGGCGGCGCCGTAACGCCGCCCGGCGCTCGTGTTAACGACAATGATCTCGAGCGGTGAGAGCGCATGGCCGATTCGGACGAGTTCAGCCTCCACATCCGCGGCGGTGGCCACATAGCCGTCCGGCAGATGGCGGAAATCCAGCTTGACGCCCGGCTGCAAGCACCAATCGAGCGGTACCTCGTCTATGGTTATGGCGCGGCGTCCGCCATCCATGGTCGATGCGAAATGATACGGGGCATCCAAATGAGTGCCGTTGTGGGTGATGAGATCGATCCGCTCGATAGCCCACGCTTCGCCATCCGGCAGGTCCTCCGGTCGCAGTCCGGGGAAAAACTGTTGGATCTCCGAAAGAGATTTCTTGTGATCGATGTACTCAATGTGCGGTCGGTAGCCGGGCGGATCCGACAGGACATCATTTTCCAGGAAAATCGACAGGTCTATGATCGTGCGTGGCATTGATCAGGTTCGAGCGGCGCGCATCCGGCCTGCGTCAGTTCGATCACCCCATATACAGCGCGCCTACGATGACGAGCGCCGCGGCGGAAAGCTGTAAATAAATCGGGAAAAAACGCGGTCCGACGGTCAGACAAAGTCCGACCGCAACCGCGATCGGGATGACTGACGACAGCAGCAGCGACCAACGCGCTCCGGTTCCCTGCGAGGCGCCTAACACCCAAAGACCCGCGATAACCAGCCAGTCGATCGACAGCAGAAACCATACGAGCGCCGCCATGGCACGCCCCGCAGGCGCAAAATCGGCCTGAACACGCGTCCATGCCAGGGAATGGAGAACAGCGCACGCAATCAACAGAAACGCGCCCCCCCGGATCAGGTACTTGCTCGCGATTATGATCATCGTCGCCCTCAAATGCCGTTTCGGATCCGCGTCCCTCATAACCGACTCTTAGCAGCTATTCGGCACCATCGCAACAAATTTCTTCGCACGAGTCGGCTATCGGTCGACCACGTCGATTTTCTGCGAAATGATGCCAACCTCTCGGAGCGGCCAACGCCCCGTTCATTCCTTGATCAGGTAATCGAGGTGTGACACGTCTTCCCGCAGAATCCGTAAGGCGTCCTCGATCTTTTCGCTGCGCGAGCGATGAGCATCACCCCGACGGACGGACCGTACCGCCATCTCTGCCAGCATATCGGCGATCTCTGTCGCCGTTAGCCGACCGCCTGGCTTATACCACCAGGCCGCCCAGTTGCGCATTCCCGCTACGGCCAGCGCCGCGACGTGGGGATCGACCGGCCGGAATCTACCAACGGCGATGCCGCGTTCGATGATTCCAACCAAGTGAGAGAGATTCTTCCTCTTCGAAGCCTCGTTGCTGGCCTTGAGGTCGGCAGGGAGGTCGCTCTCAGAGCGGTCGAGCACGCGGAAAAAAACCTGATGATCCAGCAACCACAACGTCGTGATGCGAACCACCAACCGCAGTGCTTCTTCGGGCTCCCCTTGTTTCTCGCGCGCGATCCGCGCCAGTTCCCGCTCGGACGATAGAGTCAACTCCTCGATGATCGCTTCCAGCAACTTCTCCTTGCTGGGGAAATGGTAGTAAAGTCCGGGCCTGCTCATTCCCAGCGCATCTGCAATATCGCGCAGGTTCGTGCCTAAATAACCCTTGTCCGCAAACATCTGCGCTGCGGCTTCGAGCATCGCTTGCCGCAACTGCGTCGTTCGTTGCCGTATCGGCCTTGCCCCCGCTTCGTCTCCCGGCTTTGCGAGGTCAACGGCAGGCGTTGAGATAGTTCCAGAGGCTTTTTTGGGGGTAGCTGCTTTTCTGGGCATAAGCCTGCTTTTAAAAAACGCCAGCGCCCTTGTCTTCCATAAAGCAGATTCAGCGGGACGCGGAACGCTGAAAATCAGTTGAGTACCGCCTATATTGGCCAGCCGCGCAACGGCAGCCGCCTCAGACATCGACCAGTGTAACCTCCTCACGCCCAAAGTCGACCAGCCGGCCCACTATCCCGCCGGTGAAGGCGCCGTACCATACCGCAGGTCCAATGCCCATCTCCCGTCGGAGGAACTTGATCGGGCGGTCGCTTTCGATGCACAGATAGCTTTGCCCAACGCTTCGGATCGTACAGCCTGGCTTGTTGCGCGCGCTCTCGATCAGCCCTTCGAACTCCGGCACCTTGAGCACGTAGACCTTAGGCATCCAGATCAGCTCCGAGAGCGGCATGTTCTTCCACGAGCCGCGACTTGGCGCGCCAAATGTCGTCAATGACCTGCACGGGCTTGGAAGTTTCCTTCTCGATATCGATAGCCGCCTCGAGCGTCAGAGTCGCGTCAACCGCGTCGTTCCGCCCCAGAGGACGCATCTGCCAACTGATCTCGATCATGTAGTCGTTTGGATCTGTGACGTAAATCGACTCCAGGATCTCGTGCCTAACGACCATCACCTTGTAACCAAACGATTCCAGCCGCTCCTTCCATTCGATCAACGTGCGGCGATCGAGCACACGCCAAGCGGTATGCACCGATCGGTAGAGCCAGTGATCCCAGGGCACCGGATCGGCGGGGCGTTCCGATCCGAGATAGTAGAAGAACGCGATCGTACTGCCGTTGCCGGATTCAAAGAAGAAGTGAAGGAAGTCCGGATGATCCTCCGGGCCCCATCCCTTGGCGGTAATGGCGTGGCAGATCTTGAGGCCCATCACGTCACGATAAAAATGAACCGTCTCTGCCAGCTTCCAAGTAGGCCGCGCCGTATGGTGAACGCCTTCCAATGCGAGATTGGAAGTCGTTTGCGCGGAAGTAGTACTATCTTTCGGGTTTGCCAGGGTGCTCATGCATGAGTTCCGCTTGGTGCTGTGGATCCAAAAATATCGCCCAACCACTCGCCGATCGCTCGCCCGACCGCGGGACGCACATCCTCGTCGCCTTCGTGAATTGGCCTCCCCTGATGGTCGGCCTTGAATGCCAAACGACGTTTCTCGCGCGTGCGGATCCAGGAGAAGATTGCCTCGTTGTCGGACGGAAAGGTGGCCGGGTCACCGGAATATTCGACAAAGAGCGTCGGTTGTTCGATGGCAGGCGCACAAGCCTCCAACGACGCCTTGGAGGTAAGACCCGACCATGTCGAGAGCCAGCTTTCCGCCGTGCACAGGCGTCCGAAGCCAATGCTCCCATAGTTGGAGGCGACCGGATCCGCGCCCCATAAAGACCCCAGGCGCCGATCGGAGGGATCGAGGCTCAAGTCCCAACAACGCAGGTCGGCATCGGTGCGCCAAACCGGAAAGATCGGCGTGTGCGCGGCGCGAATTCGGTCCCGAGCACCGCCGCCGCCCTTGAGATTCTTGCGGGCGGCTGCGCGTTCCGTCACCTGATCCCGCGCGAGCGCATCGATTCGCGCCACTCTCGCTACCTGTGCCTCACGGTAACGTTCGACGAACGTCCGGGCGTAGGCGGCACCCTTGGGCGAATAGCCGTTATCGCGGCTGAAGGGGTCGAGAGACGGATCGGCCGACAACGCATCGGCTTCATCCGTAACGGAAGGATCAATGCCATTCATCAATAGCTTTCCCTGGCCCAAATGCGTGGATATGAATGCGATGGCATCAGGCGGTATCAACTCGGCCTCGGCGAGTTTGGTCGGCCGCCCACCTGGCGTGAACGCTATGCGCGCGTTCGGAGAGGCCAGCGCCTGCTGGTTATAGAACGCCCACAAAGGACCACCGCCGGAGTTCCCGACGGCGACTATTCGCTCGAACCCGGCGCCCCGCAGAAACGTCATTGCCGCAGCGAGATCGTAAAGGGCTATCTCGTGCTCCAGGCGAATGTCGTTCCCCACGAGTCTCGGAGCCTGCAGGAACACCGCCGCGCCGGTCTGCAGAATCTCCGCGGCCAAATAGTTGGCCACGATATGCTCGCGCGGGTGCGCCAGCACGGCGACGACGCGCTCGCCGCCGCGCTTCAGCAGATAACCGGAAACGACGTTGGCGTCTTGAGTGCGTAAGGGATGAACCGTCAGCGCAACACCGTGCGGCAGGCGCGCCGGGTCCCAAAAGGCGCCGCGCAGTCCGGCCGTCTCTCGGCGGATGTCAGGTTCGGCCATCTAGGCCACCCTGAGTCCGGGATCGTCGTTGCCGCTGGCGTATCGGCCGGAGAGCAACGCGCCGGCCTTGGGCGACAGGGTCGGCAAGCCGAGGCTCTCAAGCATGCGAAACGCCGTGCAGACGGCCGCGGAGACGACAGGAACGCCAACTCTCGACTCAACCACAGGGATCGCCGCCAGGGACGGCATCTGTACGCAGGCCGAAACGACCAGCGCGTCGACATTGGCCGTGCTAACGCCGGCTGCGATGTCGACCAACGCCAGGGGATCCCTTCGGCCGACCGCGATATTGTCTTCAATCTCCAAGGCGATCCGGTCCTGAACTTCGATGCCCTCCGCCTCGATATAGTCCACAACCAATTGGGTCAGCGGCTTCATGTACGGCGCGATCACCGCAACCTTCTTGGCGCCGAGCGCGCGCAAGCCCTCGATCAAAGCGCCCGCGCTGGTCACGACGGGCGCCGGAGCACCGTTTTCCCGGGTACGCTCGTGCAGGCGCCGCTCCGATTGGCGATGGTAGCCCTTGCCCATGCTCATAATCGCGACGAGGCAGGCGTAACCCAAGATGTCCACGCGCGCGTCCGAGAGTTCGATCGCGCAGCGGTCGGAATCCGCATCCATCGCCGCCAGCTCCTCTTTCGTGACCCGCTTCATGCGCATGCGGCTCGAGTGGAAGGTGAACCGGGACCCCGCGTCGCTGGCCCGCAGGATCCGGGGAATCTCGGTCTCCATCGTCGTGTTCGAGCTCGGAACGATCTGTCCGATCCGAAGGGCGGTTTCCATCTAGGGCCTCCCGAAATTCATGGAAGCATTTGACCACAGTGACGAGTATCTTATCAAGCATGTCCAATTTGTACACATAAATTTGCGACCGCGACTCTGATATTGGTTGACATTCGTCTATTTAGACGGAATTCCGTCCTAATGGCCCGTTTGGCGATGGCCGGCCATTCAAGGGGGCTCGCCGCCGGTCAAAACTCGGCACCACGAACGATCAAGCACAAACGAGGAGGAAGGGGAATGTCCAGGTTGAACGGCAGGATTGCGATTGTCACGGGTGGCTGTAGCGGTATTGGGCGCGCCACGGTCGAATTGTTCGCGGCCGAAGGCGCCGAAGTCTACGCCGTCGACGTGGCCAAGCCGCGCCAGGCGTTCGAACAGGAGGCGGTGCATTTCGCCAGTCTGGATGTTGCGAGCGCGCCCGGCTGGCAGGCGCTTACAGAGGATGTCGCGGCCCGTCACGGGCGGATCGATGTCCTCGTCAATAACGCCGGAATCGGCGGCAGCATGGCAGCTCTGGCCGACGAGGAGTTGGAGTCCTGGCACCAAGTACTCGCGGTCAACTTGACAGGAACGTTCCTCGGCATGCGCGCCGTCATTCCGCGCATGCTGACGCAGGGCGCCGGATCAATCATCAACTTGTCGTCCATCTGGGGAAATGCGGCCGTTGCTTTTGGGGCAGCCTATCACGCGAGTAAGGGCGGCGTTCGGCAGCTCACGAAGCATGCGGCGGTCGCCTACGGCCTCAAGGGCATCCGCATCAACTCGGTTCACCCCGGTGTCGTGGCGACGCCTCCCGTCTTGCAGGCGCAGGGCGCGGGAGTTACGCAGACCATACTCAGCGGCTCTGCAATGGAACGTATGGCGCAGCCGATCGAGATCGCGCGCAGCATACTGTTTCTCGCAAGTGACGAATCGAGCTATATGACCGGCGCGGAACTCGTGGTGGACGGCGGCTATTTGGCGAAAGGCTCTTGATCGGCCCTGAATTTGGACATATAAGTCCATTTATTGACATACAAGTCGACTTTGTCGTAAACTTTTAATCGCTTTGAGCCCGGGGGGAGCAGTCAGATGGTTCGAGTAAAAG
>WNFQ01001166.1_pt2 | contig 26070 bp, 26 predicted proteins | sample 5400171 | NCBI WGS metagenome assembly WNFQ01 (sample SAMN13153356, study PRJNA577476) | soil metagenome | isolation source: 20 cm soil under Madrone tree | place: USA:California | collected 2016-06-14
CTGCGACGCCTATCACGCCGCGTTCACCGCGGCGATCCCGGCGCGGCGGCCGGTCGTCATCGTGAGCGCCGGCGGCGCGCCGCGCGACGGCGATCTCGTGCAGGCGCAGAAGGCGATCGCCGCGGGCGCCGCCGCGCTCGCGCCCGGCGGCATGATGCTCGTCCTCGCCCGCTGCCGCGAAGGCGCCGGCCAAGCGGAGCTGCTGCGTTGGTTCGATCACGCCGACCGCGCCGCACATCTGCGGGCGTTGCACGCGCGCTTCAGCGTTCCCGGCCAAACGGCGCTCGCGCTGCGCGAGCACGCCGAGCGTGCGGAGGTGTACCTGCACTCGGCGCTGCCGCCCGACGTCGTGGCGCGCACCGGCATGCGTCCCGTCGGCCGCGTCGACGAGTTCTTCGCCGCGGTCGCGCGGCGGTACGGACACGACGTCGAGGGCTACGTGCTTCCCGAGGGCGCGCGGTACCTCCCGGTCGTCGCGGCCGCGGCATGACGCCGCGGCCGCGCGCCGCCGGCGGCGCGACGGGCCGGCATGCCGGCGGCGGTACGCGCGAGCAGGGACGCGCCGGCGGCGATCGCACCGGGCGGCGGCGCGGCGCAGTCCACCTCCCGCGCGCGCTCACGATCGCCGGCTCGGACAGCGGTGCGGGCGCGGGGATTCAAGCCGATCTGAAGACCTTCGCCGCGTGCGGCGTCTACGGGACGAGCGTCGTCGCCGCGCTCACCGCGCAGAGCACCCGCGGCGTCGATGCGGTGCTCGCCGTACCGCCGTCGTTCGTCCGCGCGCAGCTCGACGCCGTGCTCGACGACGTGGGCGCGGACGCGGTGAAGACGGGCATGCTTCTCGATGCCGCGACGGTCGAGACGGTCGCCGCCGCGCTCGCGGAGCGGCGTCTGCCGCTCGTCGTCGATCCCGTCATGACGGCGAAGGGCGGGACGACGCTCCTGCGGCGGACCGCCGTCGCCGCGCTGTGCGCGCGCCTCGTGCCGCTCGCGACCGTCGTCACGCCGAATCGCGCCGAGGCAGCGGCGCTCGCCGGGTTCGCCGTGCGCGACCGCGAGGACATGGCGCGAGCAGCGCGGGCGCTGCTCGCGCTCGGACCGCGCGCCATCGTCGTCACCGGCGGCGATCTCGACGGCGACGCGTGCGATCTCCTCGTCACTGGCCGCGGCAGCCGCTGGCTGCGCGCGCGTCGCGTGCCCGGGCCGCCGCCGCACGGTACCGGGTGCACGTTCTCGGCGGCGATCGCCGCGGAGCTCGCCAAAGGCGTGCCGCTCGAGGACGCCGTCGTCCGCGCCAAACGCTATACGAGCGCGTGTATCCGGCGCGCGCGTCGCATTGGTGCTGGGCACCCGATCCTCGGTCATTTCCCACCGGCGCGTCGTCGCTGATCGGGCGACGGCGTCGGCGCGTCGCGTCGTCGAGCCAGCTGCAGTGCGCGCCCAACGGGCGCAAACGGGCAATTGCACGTTGTTCCCGAGCGCGCACCTGGGCTATAATACGCGCGCGGTCGATCCGGTCACGCGTTGCCTGGATGGGCGCTACGACACCCGTCGTGCCGCCGTCTCGCGCCCTCTCCGACCGGATCCGTGGGGAATCACAAATCGACGGTCTCGACGTGGAACGCATGAGCGATCGCAAGGCGGTGGTCGGTGAATCCGGCTCGCGCAAGTCGCGGGCGCGGAAGAGTCACGGCCTCGCCGTCCTCGAGGACATCGGCGCCCTCATCGGCCACTCGCACGATCTCCAGGAGACGCTCGAGAACATCGTCAAGATCGTCGCCGAGCGCATGGGGACCGAGGTGTGTTCGCTCTACCTCTTCGACCCGAAGGACGAGCTGCTGACCCTCTGGGCGACGACCGGCCTCGAGCGCGCCGCGGTCGGCAAGGTGCAGATGTCCGTCGACGAAGGCCTCACCGGCATGGTCATCGAGAAGAACGAGCCGGTGATGGTGGTCGATGCGCTGGCGCACCCGCGCTACAAATATTTTCCGGAGACCGGCGAGGAGCGTTACCACTCGTTCCTCGGCGTGCCGATCGCCGAGAAGCGGACCGCGCTCGGCGTGCTCGTCGTGCAGACGCTCCGCCGGCGGCGGTTCTCGCCGCACGAGCTTCGTCTCCTGCGCGCGATTGCCGCGCAGGTGCGCGGTATCATCGTCCAGGCACGACTCGTCGAGAGCCTCGAGAGCAAGGAGAAGGAGCGGCAGGAGTACCGCAAGCGGATGGTGGACGCGATCCGCCGCTTGCACGCGTACGAGAAACCCGGCGACGGCGACGAGCCGCGCGCAAAGCGGCGGCCGGGTCAGTTCCGTCTCTCCGGCGCCGGCGCCTCGCCCGGATTCGGCATGGGACGCGCCCATCTCCAGCGCGCCGACGTGAGCCTCGATTCGATCGAGGACCGTCGCATCGATGATCCGAAGGCCGAGTGCCAGCGCCTCGCCGACGCGATCGAGCGCTCGGTCGGCGAGATGGTGCGCATCAAAGAGAAGATGCACGCGCTCGCGCCCGAGGTCGACGGCGCGCTCTTCGACGCGCAGCGGATGATGCTCGAGGACGCGACGTTCGTCGGCAAGATCGAAGCGCGCATCCGCGAGGGTGAAGCCGCCGAGACGGCGCTGAAACACGTCGTCGCCACGTACGTCGAGGCGTTCCTCACGATGACCGACGGGTATCTCCGCGAGCGCGCCGCCGACGTGCGCGACATCGGTCAGCACCTGCTCCGCAACCTCCTCGGGAGCGAAGAGCGCGAGTCACGCGGCTTCGATCGCGACGTGGTCCTCGTCGCCCACGAGCTCGCGCTCACCGACCTCTCGATGATGGAGCATGAGCGCCTGAAGGGCATCGTGCTCGCGAGCGGCGGCGTGACGTCGCACGCGTCGATTCTCGCCAAGTCGTTCGAGATCCCGACCGTCGTCGGCGTCGGGCACGTCGCCGAGGTGCTGCACGAGGGCGACAACGTCATCGTCGACGGCAACTCCGGCGTCGTGTACGTGAACCCGAGCGTCGATGTGACGCGCGAGTACACCCGCCTCGACAAGGAGTATCGCGCCTTCAACCTCGAGCTCGAGGGCATCCGCGACGCGCCGGCGGTCACGACCGACGGCCACCGGATGAATCTCTATGCCAACGTCGGCCTGCTCGGCGATCTGCACTTCGCCGATCTCCACGGGGCGGAGGGCGTCGGCCTCTACCGCACGGAGTTCCCGTTCCTGTCGTACAAGGACTTCCCGAACGAGGAGGAGCAGCTCGCGCTCTACCGCAAGGTGATCGAGCGTATGGGCAGTCGTCCGGTCACGATCCGCACGCTCGACCTCGGCGCCGACAAGTATCCCAGCTATCTCACCATCGGCCGCGAGGAGAACCCGTTCCTCGGCTGGCGCTCGATCCGCATCTCGCTCGAGCTGCCGGAGATTTTCAAGGCGCAGCTGCGGGCGATCCTCCGTGCCGGCGCGTTCGGGTCGGTGCGCATCCTCTTCCCGATGATCTCCAGCCTCGAGGAGCTACGCCGCGTGAAGGAGCTGCTCGAGGAGGCGCGTCAGGAGCTCGACGAGAGCGGCCATCCGTTCGATCGCGCGATGCCGGTCGGGATCATGATCGAGGTGCCGGCGGCGGTGTGGATCGCGCCACGGCTCATCGAGGAGGTCGACTTCTTCAGCATCGGCACCAACGACCTCATCCAGTACCTGCTCGCCGTCGACCGCAACAACTCCAAGGTCGCGCCGCTGTACGAGCCGCTGCACCCGGCGGTCCTCGCGGCGGTCGCCGACATCGCGCAAGCGGCGAAGGACGCGGGCAAGATGGTCGGCATGTGCGGCGAGATGGCATCCGATCCGCTCTGCACGCTACCGCTCATCGGGATGGGCCTCGACGATCTCAGCATGGGACCGTTCTTCATCCCGGTCATCAAACGCTTCATTCGCTCGGTGCCGTTCACGCTCGCCGAGGAGGTCGCGCGCGACATCCGCGAGCTCGCGACCGCGAAGGACGTGAAGGGCTATCTCTTCGAGCGTTTGAAGGAGCTCGGCGTGATCGAGCTCATGGACATGTATCATTGACGCAGTAGGGGGTCGTTGTTAGAAGCGCCCGCGCGTTTGGAGGGCCAAATGATGTGGCTGAAAGAGGAAGACGACGACTGGGATGACGACGACGATTTGGACGACGACGACGACGAGGACGAGGATGCGGACGACGACGAGGACGACGACGAGGAGTGGAACGCCGACGAGTGATCTGACGTTGTGACGCGGTCGTCGCGTCGATAGAATCGGCGCCGCGCATGTTGACCACCGCGTCCCACCGCGTGTCCGCGTCCTCCGCCTCGCCTTTCGACGGCGTCGAGGTACGCGATCGTGAGCTGACGCTGCGTCCGCTGGACAGCGCCGACGCGGCCGCGCTCTTCCACTTGATCGACACCGACCGCCAGCGCCTGGGACGCTGGCTGCCGTGGGTCGAGGAGACCCGCACCGAGATCGACACGGTGCGCTTCATCGCCGATGCCGCCGACGAGCGCCGCCGGCGCCGCAGCCTCGTTCTCGGGATCGAGGTAGAGGGAACGCTGTGCGGCACGCTCGGTCTGCATTACGTCGACTGGTTCGACCGCTCGGCGGAGGTCGGCTACTGGATCGCCTCCGACCTCGAGGGCCGCGGCTACGTGACGCGCGCGGTGCGCTGCATGCTCGACGTCGCGTTCGGCGCCGCGGGGCTGCACCGCGTCGTCATCCGTTGCGCGGTTGAAAATGTGCGCAGCCGGCGGGTGGCGGAGCGTCTGGGGTTCCGCGTTGAAGGTCTCTTACGCGAGGCGCAATGGGTCGGCGGGCGCTTCCTCGACCAGCATCTCTACGCTTTGCTGCGGCGCGAGTTCGACCGTTAGGTTCGTCATTAGCATTTCGCTCTTGCGCGAAATATTCGATTCGGAATAAACCTGCGCATGCCGCTGCGCCGCCGCATGCCGAAGACCCTTCTCCTTCTCGCCTCCGTGTTCACCCTGCTCATGGCGCAGCGCGCCGTCGCCACGGTTACGATCACCGACTGCACCGCGGACGCGCGCTGTCACGCGATCGGCAAGAAGACTGTCATCTCGGCGCCGTTGGACACCGTCGTCGTCGCCGGCGCGATCGCGCCGCTCGCCGGCACCGAGGACGTTCAGATCCGTGCCCACGCGATCGCGGTCGACGGCTCGAGCGGCGGCCAAATCAGCGCCACCGGGAAAGGACGGTCGATCGTCCTCGACGCCGCGAGTATCCTCGTCACCGGCGCGCTGCACAGCGCGAACACCAACGGCAAGATTTTCATTCGCGCCGTGGACATGGTGCAGATGCAAGGACCGCTGGACATCGATGGGGGGGGCGGGCAGACGCGGGTCGTCTGCACCGGCATCGGCTGCACGATCGCGATAACCGGCGTCCATTTTTCCACCAACTTCCTCTTCATCGACGCGCTCGGCGACGTGATCTGGGACATGAATACGGCCAATTTGCGCAACCCGCGCGATCTCGCGGTGATCACCTCGGAAGGCGGCTCGATCCGCAAGACGGGCGCGATCACGGTGGCGCTCGCAAACGGGCGGCTCGCCGCGCAAGTGCCGCACGACAAGGTGGACGCCGTCTCCGAGGCGGTGAGCTTCTGTGAAACCTGCCAGACGACGCCGACCGGCACGACCGCGACGCCGACGCCGCCGCTCCGGACCGCGTCGTTGCCGCTCGGCACGCCGACCGGCCCGACGCCGACGCGCACCGATCCCACGCCGGCCCGCACGCCGACGCCGAGCGGTGGAACGCCGGCGCCGACGCCGTCACCCGGCTCGTGCTGCAACACGATCACCGGCACGACCGAGAGCACGTTGACCATCCGTGCCCTGAATGACATCGACCTGAACCACGACCACTACATCGTCGCCGAGAACATCACGGTCACGGCCGGCGGCAACATCGACCTGACGGGCACGGAGCTGCGCAACGACTTCGGCAAGTGCGGCGAGATCGTCGTGACCGCCGGTGGCCAGGTGAACATCCAGGACGCGACGCTCGTCGACGACGACTGCAGGAACAATCCGGACGTGTCGACCATCAACGGTCGCGAAGAGGTGCCGCACACCGGCTTCAACGACGTCGTCGGCTTCCCCGCCGTCGACGACTGATACCTCGGCGGCGCGCGTCGCCGCGCGCTGCCGACCGACGGGGCCGCACGGAGGCGCCCATGGATCTGCAGCTCGCGGGCCGAGTCGTGATCGTCACCGGCGGCGCGTCCGGCATCGGGCGGGCGACCGCCGGTCATTTTCAACGCGAAGGCGCGCGGCTGGTGCTCGCCGACCTGCAACCCGCGGCGCTCGCCACCGCCGTCGCCGAGTTGCGAGCCGCGGGCGGCGAGGTCGAGAGCGAGGCGGTCGACGTGCGCGACTACGCCGCCTGCGAGCGCCTCGTCGCCCGCACCGTCGACGCGTTCGGCCGCGTCGACGTGCTGGTGAACAGCGCCGGCATCGGCGGCGTGCCGATGCTGTTCGCCGAGACGAGCCCGCGCGACTGGCAGGATCTGGTCGCGATCAACCTCGTCGGCGTGATGAACTGCTGCCGCGCCGTCACCGACCGCATGATCGCGCAGCGCTCGGGCCGGATCGTCAGTCTCGCCTCGGAGGCGGGAAAGGGCAACGAGAAGCGCATCGTCGTCTACGGCGCGACCAAAGGCGGCGTGATCTCGCTGACGCGCGGCCTCGCCGTCGAGCTCGGCCGCTACGGCATCACCGTGAACGCCGTCTGTCCCGGCGTCACCCGCACGCCGATGACGAGCTACATCACCGACGAGATGGAGCGCGAGTGGGCACGCATGTATCCGCTCGGCCGCCTCGGACAGGTCGACGACATCGCGCCGCTGATCGTCTTCCTCGCATCGGCGCACGCGTCCTGGATCACGGGGCAGGCGATCAGCGTCAGCGGCGGCTTCGGGCGATCGTGACGACGTGCGCCGTCAGCGATCGAGGCTGCGGTACTGCACCGCCTCCGCGACGTGCGCCGCGCCGACGTTCGCGTCGCCGGTGAGATCGGCAATCGTGCGCGCGACCTTCAGCACGCGGGTGTAGGCGCGGGCGCTCAGACCGAGGCGGCTCATCGCGCGCTCGAGGATGGCAGCGCCTGCGGTGTCGGGGCGGGCGACGCGGCGGAGCTCGCGGCCGGTCATCTCGGCGTTGCACGTCGTTGCGCTGTCGGCGAAACGCCGGCGCTGCACCGCGCGCGCGGCCATGACACGCCCGCGTACGACGGCGGATCGCTCGCCGCCGGCTTCATCCGCGAGCTCGCGATAGCGGACGGCGGCGACGTCGATGTGCAGATCGATGCGATCGAGGAGCGGACCGGAGAGCCGTGTTCGGTACTGCGCGAGCGCGTGCGGCGTGCAGCGGCAGACACGCGTCGGATCGCCGCGGAAACCGCAGGCGCACGGATTGGTCGCCGCGAGGAGCATCACACGTGCCGGGTACGCGATGCGCCAGCCGACGCGCGCCAGCAGCACCCGCCGCTCCTCGAGCGGCTGGCGCAGGCCTTCGAGGACGTCGCGGCGAAACTCGGCGAGCTCGTCGAGGAAGAGAATGCCGTGGTGCGCGAGCGCCAGCTCGCCGGGGCGCGGCCACGGCCCGCCGCCGAAGAGGCCGGCGGCGGAAATGCTGTGATGCGGCGCGCGAAACGGGCGCGTCGTCACGAGCGGCCGATCGTGCAGCGACCCCGCCGCGCTGTGGATCTTCGTCACCTCCACGGCCTCGTCGAGATCGAGCGGCGGAAGGATCGTCACGATGCGGCGGGCGAGCATCGTCTTGCCGGCGCCGGGCGGGCCGATCAGCAGCGCGTTGTGACCGCCGGCGGCGGCGATCTCGAGCGCGCGCTTGGCGAGCTCCTGGCCGCGCACCTCGCTGAGATCGACGTCGTCGATGCCGTCGAGCGCCGGTACCGCCGGCGGCATCACCGTCGGCGCCGCGTCGGTCGTGAGCACGTCGACGGCGTCGCGCAGCGACGCGACTCCGTATACGTCGATACCGCTCACGACCGCGGCCTCGGCGGCGTTCACCTGCGGCACGACGAGGCGCTTGCAGCCGAGGGCGCGCGCGGCGGCGGCGATCGAGAGCGCGCCGCGGATCGGCCGCACCGAGCCGTCGAGCGCGAGCTCGCCGGCGACGACGACGTCGGCGAGCCGGTGGCGCGTCTCGTGGCCGGTCGCGGCGAGGATGCCGAGGGCGATCGGCAGGTCGTACGCGGCCCCCTCCTTGCGCAGATGCGCCGGCGCGAGGTTCACCGTGATGCGGCGTGGGGGAATGTCGAAGCCCGAGTTGCGGAGCGCCGAGCGGACGCGGTCTTTGCTCTCACGGACGACGTGATCGGGGAGACCGACCGTCGCCGTCTGCGGCAATCCCGCGGTGAGATCGACCTCGACCTGCACCGGATGCGCGTCGATGCCGACGAGCGCGCACGAAAGGACGGTTGCCAGCACGGCGGCGAGCGTGGAGAGCGGGCACGCGCGCCGCAACGCTGCGAGTAGCGTTGCGTCAGGTGAAGAGGTCGCGTTGCTCCGCGAACAGCGCTTGGACCCGCGCCGCGCAGCCGGTCTCGTCGTCGGCGGAGATGCCGAGCTCGACGAGCGCGTCGTGCCCGTCGGCGACGGTGCCCGTCCCGCAGCCGATCGCGGTCGCGATCGTGTCGGCGGCGGAGAGGAGCAGCGCGAGCGTCCGGCCGGCGGTCGCCTGCGTCGGGTCGTGATGGCAGCGGATCGCCTCGCATTGCTCGGGGTCGAGACCCCAATCGGCGGCGAGCACGGCGCCCGCCACCGCGTGGTCGAAGCCGTACCATTCTTGCTCGAGCGCGGGGCGCGCGCCGCCGCCGGCCTCGACGAGTCCTTGGATCACGTCGATCGAGGTGTAGTCGGCGAGCAGAAAGGCGATGCGGCCGACGTCGTGAAAGAGCCCGGGCAGGAACGCGAAGCTCGGCTCGATCCGCCGCGTCGCGCGCGCGAGCTCCTCGGTCGCGATCGCGACCGCGAGCGCGTGATGCCAGAGCCGCTGCGCGTGGCCGCCGGGATCGCGGTGCAGCTGGCGGAAGCACGCGGCGACGAGCACGTCGCAGGTCTTTCGCATCCCGAGCGCGAGGACGGCGTCGCGGATCGTGCGCGCCGGGGCGCGGCGGATGTACGCCGCCGAGTTCGCGATGCGCAGGATCCGCGCCGCGAGGCCGACGTCGGTCGCGATCAGGTCGCAGAGCTCCTCGCTGTCGGCGTCGGGCTTGCGCGCGAGGGCGAGGGCGGCGCTCGCGGCCTGCGGCAGCGCCGGCAGCTCGCCGGTCCGTGAGAGGTTGATCAGCGTCGTGCGGACGTGCTGGCGTCGCAATCGCTCGGCGTAGACCTCGGCCGAGCTCTCACTCATCGCGCGGCTCCGTGCGCGACGTGCAACCTGGTCGATACGCTCCGCGGCAGGCCCAGCACCTCGGCGACGGCGTCGTCGAAGGTCGCGCGGTCGAACGGCTTGCGCAGACTGGCGATCACCTGCGCGTCGTCGCGCAGGCGGACGCTCGCCGGATGGTCCGTCGTGAGCAGCACCACCGGCGTCTCGAGGTAGCGCGCGTCGCCGCTCCGCGCCGCCGCGGCATGCACGGTCGACTCGACGAGCAGCAGATCCGGGTCGTGCGCGTGCACGGCAGCGATCGCATCGTCCGCCGTCGTCGCCGCGACGAACCGGCAGTCGAAGCGCTCGAGGTGGCGCTCGACGACGGCGCGCACGACCTGACTTCGATCGACGATGAGCACGGTCTTCATCGTCCTCCTCCTCCCGCGGCCGCGACCGCTGTGGGGAGGTGTGCAACCGTCATGCCGCGGCGGGACGCACGCCCGTCGCTCTGCCGCCGTAGCTATCGTTCGAGCTTGGAAGACGACGCGGCGTCAATTTTTTGTCTGCTCACGTCTCGACGGGGACGAAATTGGCCACGGACGCGGTCGTGACCGCCGCCGCGAGCGACCGCAGCGACGCACGCCGCCGCTCACTCGACCGATCGCCGTTCGCGCTTGCGCTCGGCGCGCGCGCGTTTCGCGGCGAGGCGCCGCTCGACGGCGGCCCGCGACGGGCGCGTCTTCCGACGCGTACGCGGAGGGCGAAGCGCCGTGCGCAGGACCGTGGCGAGGCGCGCCAGCACCGCCTCGCGGTTGCGGCTCTGATCGCGGTAGACGCCGCTCGCGAGTACGAGCTCGCCTTCGTTGGTGAGCCGCGGCGCAAGGCGCGCGAGCACGCGCTCGCGGTCGGCCGCCGCGAGCGACGGCGAGTCGCGGACGTTGAAGCGCAGAACCGCCTTCGATGCGACCTTGTTGACGTTCTGCCCGCCGGGGCCGCTCGCCCGCACGTACTGGAGGGCAATCTCCGAGGCCGGGATCACGAGGTCGTCGCGCACGCGAACGGCGCGTCCCACCGCGGTCCCGTCCGCTACACGCGGGCGCCGACGAGCGCCTGCACGGCAGCGCCGAGGCCGTCGACGCTCAGGTGAAACATCGGGAAGAGGCGGCGGATGGTACGCGCGGTGTAGGTCTGGTCCCAGAGCGGCTGATCGTCGGGATTGATCCACACCGCACGGTCGAAGTGTCCCGCTAGGCGGTGCAGCCAGGCGACCCCGGGCGTCGGCGACGTATTGTGCGGATTGATCCCGCCGTGCGGCTCGAGAAGCTCCGAGGGATGCATCGCCCCGTCGCCGACGATCGCGAGCTTCCAACGCTCGTCGAAACGGCGCAGGAGGTCGCCGGTCGGCACCGCGTCGGCGCGGGTCAGGTGCGCGCGCCGGTAGACGTGGTCGTAGATGCAGTTGTGGAAGTAATACGGCTCGAAGTCGCGCAGGCCGCGTTCCTCGTGCAGCGCGGTCAAGAGCTGGCTCATCGGCTCGAAGTACGGGTCCATCGTGCCGCCGACGTCCATCAAGAGGAGCAGGCGCACGTCGTTGCGCCGCGGCGGGCGAAAGACGAGCTCGATCTCGCCGGCGTTGCGGCAGGTCTCGTCGATCGTCTCGTCGAGATCGAGCTCGCTCGCGATGCCGGTGCGGGTGAGCTGGCGCAAGCGGCGGAGCGCGACCCGCATCTGCCGCGCGTCGAGCGCGACGTCAGTGCGATAGTCGCGAAAGCGGCGCTCACCGGCGACCTTCATCGCCGAACGGCCGCCGCCGCTGCCGCCGACGCGGATGCCGGTCGGATGTTGGCCGCCGTGCCCGTATGGGGAGCGCCCGCCGGTTCCGACCCAACGATCGCCGCCGTCGTGGCGCTCGGTCTGCTGCGCGAGCGTCTCGAGGAACCGCTGCATCAGCTCGTCGGCGGAGAGGCGCTCGAGCTGCGCCAGCTGCTCAGGCGTGAGGTTCGGGAAGTCCTTGGCGTTGCGCAGCCATTCGAGCATCTCGTCGGTGACGTCGAACTGCCCTTCGACGCCCTGGAACACACGCGCGAACACGCGGTCGAAGGAGTCGTAGTAGGTCTCGCTCTTCACCAGGCAGGCGCGCGCGAGGTGGTAGAAGCGGAGCAAACTCGAGCCGTGCAGACCCTGGCGCAGCGCTTCGAGGAACGTCATCCACTCCTGGAGCGCGACCGGCACGCCCTCGTCGCGCAGGCCATAGAACAAGTCCAGGAACATTACGCCCCCGTGCGCGCGGCGATGCTCATTGGTTGTAGCGCGGGCCGAGGTCGCTCCAGCGGGTGGGGTAGCTGCCGCCCTTCGTGCCGTAGCGCTGAAGCGCGTCGGCGTCTTGCTCCTTTTTGAGGAGCGCGCCGATGAACGGGATGTGCGACTCGAGCTTGTCGCGCGTAATGCCGGCGCGGAGGAGGGCGGAGATCCAGTCGATCAGCTCCGAGGTCGACGGCTTCTTCCGCAGCTCGCTCTGCTCGCGCAGCCAGTAGAACTTGATCAGCACCTGGTCGAGGAGCGCGGCGTCGAGATTCGGGTGGTGGACGGCGACGATCTTCCGCATGAGGGCGGCATCGGGGAACTCGATGAAATGGAAGATGCAACGCCGCAGGAACGCGTCCGGCAGCTCCTTCTCGTTGTTCGAGGTGATCACGACGACCGGGCGCTGGCGTGCGATGACTTCCTCCGCCGTCTCGACGACCGTGAAGCGCATTTCGTCGAGCTCGCGCAGGAGGTCGTTCGGGAACTCGAGGTCGGCCTTGTCGATCTCGTCGATCAACAGCACGTGACGCTCGGGGGCGGCGAACGCCTGCCCGAGCGGACCGAGCTTGATGTAGTGGCGGATGTCGGCGACGTCGCCGCCGCCGAAGCGGCTGTCGTTCAGGCGCTGCACGGTGTCGTACACGTAGAGACCGTCCGCCGCCTTCGACGTCGACTTGATGTGCCAGGAGAGCATCGGCATCCCGAGGCCGTCGGCGACGTGGGTGGCGAGCAGCGTCTTCCCGGTACCGGGCTCGCCCTTGATGAGGAGCGGCCGCTCGAGCGCGACGGCGCAGTTGACGGCGTCGACGAGCGGACCCGAGGCGATGTAGCCGGCGGTGCCGCGAAAGCGGTGAAACCCGTTCGTGTCCTTCTTCATTCGCTCTGACCTCTCTCGTGCGCTGTGGTCGCGGTGAGAGGGGATTATCCGGAGGGTCAGCATCCACGCAACCACGTGTCGCGACGCTCGTACTGACTGCGCGCCCGCGTCCGCGGTTGCCTCCTGCACAGGAGGCTGTCACTCTGTGTGCGGCGGGTTCTATGGCGGATCACGAGGAGTGGCGGCTCGGCGACGAGCCGGCGGGGGGCACGCCGTGTCCGGCGTGCGGGAAAGCGAACCGCGTGGGCGGGGACGAGTGCGCGTACTGCGGAGCGCCGCTCACCGAGGGCGACGACGATCTCGATCCGCTGCGGACGCTCGGTGAAGCGCTCGGTCGCACGCGCGACCCGCGGAGCCGAAGGGAGTGGGTATCGCTTCCTGCCGCATTGTTGGGCGTGCTGGCGATCGTCGGCTTCTTGTACTGGTGGTCCGGACGCGTGTCGCGGCACCTGGAGCTCAACAACGAGGTCGCGAGCGTGCCGGCGAGCGAGCCGACGGCGCCGCCGCGCGCGTCGCTGCCGCGTCAGCCCGCTGCGGATGCGACGGTGCCGATGGTCGTGATCTCGCCGCCGCCCGTCCCGGCGCCGCCGCCGGCGGTCGCAGCGCGGCCCGAGCCGCCCCCGAACGTCGGCGCCGAGCCCGCGCGCCCGCCCGTCGTCGTGGCGCCGCCGCCGCGCGTCGCCGTCGCGACGCCGCAGCCGCGGACACTCCGTGCCGCGGTACCGCCACCGCCGCCGCCCGTCCATGAGCGCGCCGCGGCTCCGCCACCGCCGCCCGCGCGGGAGCACGCTGCGCTACCGCCGCCACCGCCGGTCCGCGAACGCGCCGCCGCGCCGCTTCCGCCGCCGCGTGTGGCCGCGACACCGCCTGCGGCACCGCTCCGCGCCGCGGTACCGCCGCCCGCGCCGCCGCAGGCGCGCCAACCGGCGACGCAGCCCGAGCCGCCTGCAGCGGCGCGGCCGCCGGTGAACGAGCCGGTGCCGCGTCTCCGAGTCGTGCCACCGGCCGAGGAAGAGGAAGCATCGATACCGCGTTCGGAAGAGCGAGCACCTGCGCAGGGGCGAGTACCGGCGGAGGAAGGAGCGCCGGCGGATGAGCGTGCGCCTGCGGAGCGACGTCCGATGGAAGAGCGCCCCGCGCTCGGCACCGATCTGGTCACGGCGCGCCGCGCCTATCGCGACGCCATCGAGCGCTACAACGCGCGCGCCGACGAGTACAACGCGATCGCGGACGACTTACAACGCGCGGAGGACGGCGGGAACCTTGACCACGCCGAGGTGCTGCGCTCGCGACTCGAGAGTGCGCGCAGCGCCGCCGAGCACGCGCGCTTCGACGCCGACTCGCTGCGCGCGCGGATGGAGGAAGTGCAAGCGAAGTATCGCTGAGCCCGCCGGCTCGTCGCGCGCCGCCGAGTGCGCGTCGCCGCTGCGCGCTGCCGAGTGCGCGTCGCCGCTGCGCGCCGCGGCCAACTGCCCGCCGCTACTTTGCGTCTTCCGGCCGCGGCGGTGCTTTGCCACAATGCCGGCCGCATGCGGGGCGAGGACGAGGCGGCGGAGTGGATCGCGCTGCGGAGCGCGCGCGGCGTCGGCGACGTCGCGGGGCGGAAGCTGCTCGCGCGCTTCGGCGGCATGCGTGCCGTGCTCTCCGCGTCGGTGTCGGCGCTGGTCGCTGCGGGCCTGAGCGAGACCGCGGCCGAGGGCGTGCGCGAGGCGCGTCGACGGAAGGGCGAGACCGCGGAGGAGGTGGCGCGGCTCGCCGCGATCGGTGCGCGCGTGATTCCCTGCACCGACGACGAGTATCCGCCGCTCCTCGCGCAGCTCGCCGACGCGCCGCTCTATCTCGTCGCGCGCGGCGAGCGCCTTCTCGACGCGCCGGCGATCGCGGTGGTCGGGGCGCGGCACGCGACGCCGTACGGGAAGGACGTCGCGGCGCGTTTCGCCGAGGAGCTGGCGCAAGCGGGCGTGACGGTCGTGAGCGGCCTCGCGCGGGGGATCGACGGCGCCGCGCACACGGGCGCGCTTCGCGGCGGCGGTCACACGGTCGCGGTGCTCGGCTGTGGGATCGACGTCGTCTACCCGCCGGAGCACGCGGCGCTTACGGCCGAGATCGTCGCCAGCGGGACGCTGCTCTCGGAGCGGCCGCTCGGTACGCCACCGCTCGCCGAGCATTTCCCCGCGCGGAACCGCATCATCGCCGGCATGACGCACGGGACGCTCGTCGTCGAGGCGGCGGAGCACAGCGGGTCGCAAATCACGGCGCGGCTCGCCCTCGATCAGGGGCGCGAGGTCTTCGCGGTGCCCGGGCGGATCGATTCGCCGCTCTCGGTGGGGACGCACCGCCTGATCCAGGAGGGCGCGAAGCTCGTCGGCAGCGTCGACGACGTCTTGGCGGAGATCGTTCCGGCGCTCCGCGCTCGCGGCATGGCGGCGATGTCCCGCGGCATGGCGGCGCCGTCCCGCGGCTGCGCGCCCCTCGCCGACGACGCGCTGGTCCCGCTGCTCACCGCCGGTCCGCTCGCCGCCGACGAGCTGATACGCCAGAGCGGCCTGCCGGCGGCGCACGTACTGACGCGGATTCTCGAGCTCGAGCTGCGCGGCGTCCTAGTACAGCTACCTGGAAAACAATTTCAGCTCTCGACACGGTGAGGGCGCGACCTAGATTTGCTGGTCATGTTCCATTCCAGTAAGGGAGGAGATCGCCCGTAGACGTGAGGGGGCGGAATCGCACATGGCAAAGAACTTGGTCATCGTCGAATCACCGGCAAAAGCCAGGACGCTGGGGAAATATCTCGGCCGCAACTATACGGTGAAGGCGTCTGTCGGCCACGTCGTCGACCTGCCGAAGTCGAAGCTCGGCGTCGACATCGCCCACGACTTCGAGCCCGAGTACGCCGTCATCCACGGCAAGGGCAAGGTCATCGAGGACCTGAAGAAGGCCGCGAAGGACAAGGAGAACATCTACCTCGCCCCCGACCCCGATCGTGAAGGCGAGGCGATCGCGTGGCACATCGCCCAGCGCCTCGGACGGAAGAAGAACGTCCACCGCGTCCTCTTCAACGAGATCACGAAGAAGGCGGTGCAGGAGGCGATCAAGCACCCGCTGAAGCTCGACGAGAACAAGTTCGAAGCGCAGCTCGCGCGCCGCATCCTCGACCGTCTCGTCGGCTACCAACTCAGCCCGCTGCTCTGGAAGAAGGTGCGCCGCGGCCTCTCCGCCGGGCGCGTGCAGTCGGTCGCCGTCCGCATCATCACCGAGCGCGAGCGCGAGATCCGCGCCTTCGTGAAGGAAGAGTACTGGACGATCACCGCCGACCTCGAGGGCAAGGTGCCGCCGCAGTTCAGCGCCAGCCTCTTCGAGTTCGCCGGCAAGCGTCTCGACCACAAGACCTTCCGCCTCGAGAACGAGACCGCCGCGACCGATGTCGTCCGTCACCTCGACGGCGCCGACTGGGTTGTCAGCAAGGTCGAGAAGCGCGACCGCAAGCGCAACCCGACGCCGCCCTTCATCACCTCGAAGCTGCAGCAGGAGGCGTCGCGCAAGCTCGGGTTCCAGCCGAGCCGCACGATGCGCATCGCGCAGCGACTGTACGAAGGCGTCGAGCTCGGCGAGGAAGGCGCGGTCGGCCTCATCACCTACATGCGCACCGACTCGACGCGGCTCTCGAACGACGCACTGGAAGCGGTGCGCGGCTACATCGCCAATCGCTACGGAGCCGACTACGTCCCCGAGAAGCCGACCGTCTATCGCTCGAAGAAGAGCGCCCAGGACGCCCACGAAGCGATCCGCCCGACGAGTATCGACTACGACCCCGAGCGCGTCGCGCCGTTCCTCGAGAAGGAGGAGCTGAACCTCTACACGCTGATCTGGAACCGCTTCGTCGCTTGCCAGATGGAGGCCGCGCGCCTCGAGCAGACGAGCGTCGACATCAAGGCAAACGACGCGATCTTCCGCGCGACCGGCCAAGTCGTGAAGTTCGACGGCTTCATCCGCGTGTACACTGAGGGTCAGGACGAGGCGTCGAGTGAGGACGACGAGAAGACGCTGCCGGCGCTCGCCGAGGGCGATCGCCTGAAGCTCCAGAAGCTCACGCCCGACCAGCACTTCACGCAGCCGCCGCCACGCTTCTCGCAGGCGACGCTCATCAAGGAGCTCGAGGAGAAGGGCATCGGCCGCCCGTCGACGTACGCGTCGATCATGCAGACCATCCTCGGCAAGGAGTACGTGCAGGAGGACGAGCAGCGCCGGCTCTATCCGACTGAGCTCGGCATGCTCGTGACCGATCTCCTCGTCGTCTCGTTTCCCGACATCCTGAACGTCGAGTTCACCGCCGGCATGGAGGAGACGCTCGACGGTATCGAGGAGGGCTCGCAGAAACGGGTCGTCGCGCTGAAGCGCTTCTACGAGCCGTTCTCGAAAGACCTCGAGAAGGCCGAGAGCGAGATGCGGAACGTCAAGGCCGAGGAGCGCCCGACCGACATCAAGTGCGACCAGTGCGGCGATCAGATGGTCATCCGCTGGGGCCGCAAGGGCGAGTTCCTCGCGTGCCGCCGCTACCCCGAGTGCAAGAACACCAAGAACTTCACCCGCAACGACGAGACCGGGGAGATCGAGGTCGCCAAAGCCGAGACGACGGACGAAGTCTGCGACAAGTGCGGCAAGCCGATGCTCGTCCGCTTCGGCCGCTATGGCAAATTCCTCGGCTGCTCCGGCTATCCCGAGTGCAAGACGATCATGCCGATGGTGAAGCCGAAGAGCCTCGGCATCGCCTGCCCCGACTGCGGCGAAGGCGAGATCCTCGAGAAGCGTTCCCGCCGCGGCAAGATCTTCTACAGCTGCAACCGCTACCCGAACTGCAAGTTCGCGAGCTGGGACCAGCCGGTCGCGCAGCCGTGCCCCGTCTGCCACGCGCCGTTCGTCGTCGAGAAGACGACGAAGAGAGCGGGGACCGTCCGGAGGTGCATCAAAGAAGGGTGCACGTGGCAGGAGACCGTGGGGGAGCCGGTCGACGAGACGGGGACGTAAGAATCCCGGGCGGCAGATGTGCGTCGTTGGGTAGCGTTGCCGGCCGCGCGGACGTCTTACTGTTTCCTCGACATGAAACGCCGCCGCACGAGATCGGCAATTTCATCCGCGGCGGTATCCAGCGCGAAATGCCCCGCATCGAGGACGTGAACGTCAGCCTTCGGCACATCCCGCCGGTACGCCTCGGGCTCCGTCAGCTCGAACGATAGGTCGTACTTCCCCCACAGCACCAGCAGGCGCGGCTGCGTCTTTTGCATCCAGGCCTGCCACTTCGGGTAGGCGTCGACGTTGGTGCGGTAGTCGTAGAAGAGATCGCTCTGGATGTCGGCCTCGCCGGGCTTGTTCAGGAACGCGTATTCGTCGGTCCAGAGATCGGGATCGTATTTCTCGGGGTGCGGGTCGTTGCCGACGTGGCGCGTCCGCGTGGTGTCGAGCGAGAGCAAGTTGGTCCGCAGCGCGGCCTCGTGGGACGCGCGGTCGGCCCAGAACGCGCGCCGCGTCGCCCAGTTCGCGCCGAGGCCTTCGTTGTGGGCGACGGCGTCTTGCACGATCAGCGCCTCGACGCGCTCCGGGTGCGCGAGCGCCATCCGAAAGCCGATCGGTCCGCCGTAGTCCTGCATGTAGAGCGTGTACTTGGTCAGGTGCATTGCCTCGGTGAAGTGCTCCATCACCTCGGCGATGTGGTCGAAGGTGTATGCGAACTCCTTCGGTGACGGCGCGTCGCTGTGTCCGAAGCCCGGATAGTCGGGCGCGACCATGTGGAACTCGCCCCCGAGGCGCGTGAGCAGCGGCTCGAACATGCGCGACGACGACGGCAGTCCGTGCAGCAGCAGAATGGTCGGCGCGTCCTTCGGCCCGGCCACAATCAGCAGATGACAAACTCGCGAAGGTCCGATAATGGCGTCTTACGGTGCGGGAGGGGATGCGGATGTGGAGCGGTGTCCATCGTCGGTTGCTCGTCCCCAGGCCGACGGCCACGAACGTTCTCGAATCCGGTGAGGAGGGCTCCGTCCACGTCGATCACGCCCTAGAGTACAACGAAGACCCGAGTTATCTCGCGGAACTGATGCTCCACAAGCTCACCGTCGAGGCACGACAACGCGTCGATCGGGCAGGCCTCAGTCGAGGCGAGCCCGCGCGTCGACTCGGTACCTCTGTGCCGCAGCTCTACCGCCTACTCGATCCAGCCAACACCCGTAAGAGCCTGGGGCAGCTGATCGGGTTGCGCCATCTGCTCGAGTGCGATGCGTGCTGCGTAGATCGCCCAGAGGATCACGCAGGGCCGCCGCACGCCGCTTAGATTTGCCGGTGCTGGCCCATTCGAGTAGGAGAGGGATCGACGGTAACCGAGCTTAATGCCGCGGCAATTCGACATTCCTGACTTCTACAAGAGCTCCGTGATCTCGCGCGTGAAGCGCGCGCGCCAGCTACGCGACCCCCGCAAGGGGGATCTCGTTCCGACAGTGCTCGACTACGGGCCGGTGCGATTCATCCTCGCGCGGCACTTCGGCTTCTGCTTCGGGGTCGAGAACGCCGTCGAGATCGCCTATCAAACGCTCGATCACCACGCCGATCGGCGCGTCTTCTTTCTCAGCGAGATGATCCACAATCCGAACGTCAACTGGGACCTCCAGGAGCGCGGGGTGCAGTTCATCTTCACCTCGGCAGGAGAGCAGCTGGTGCCGTGGGAGCATCTGACGCCCGAGGACATCGTCGTCGTTCCGGCCTTCGGCACGACGCTGGAGATCGAAGAGATGCTCGCGGCGCGCGGCATCAGCCCGTACAGCTACAACACGACGTGCCCGTTCGTCGAAAAAGTCTGGAAGCGGAGCGCGCAGCTCGGCGAGGGCGGGTACACCGTCGTCGTCCACGGCAAAGCAACGCACGAGGAGACGCGCGCGACGTTCTCGCACAGCATCCGGAACGCGCCGACGGTCGTCGTCCTCGATCTCGAGGAAGCGCACATCCTCGCCGACATCATCCGCGGGACGCGCGACAGCAAGGCGTTCTTCACCCACTTCGGCCGCACCTGCTCCAAAGACTTCGACCCCGCGCGGCATCTGACGCGTATCGGCGTGGTGAACCAAACGACGATGCTCGCGTCGGAGACGTGGGAGATCGCTCAGGTGCTGAAGCAAGCGATGGCCGACCGCTACGGGGCAGAGCGCCTCGACGAGCACTTCGCGGACACCTCGGACACGCTCTGCTACGCCACGAACGAGAACCAGGATGCGACGTACGCCCTGATCGAGTGCGGGGCGGACCTGGCGATCGTCGTCGGCGGCTACAACTCCTCGAACACCTCGCACATCGTCGCGCTCTGCCAGGTCGCGATGGCGACGTACTTCATTCGCAACGCCGACGAGATCATCTCGCCGAGTCGCATCCGGCACTTTCTCCTCGCGACGCGAGAGATGACGACGACCGACGGCTGGTTGCCGCAGAAACGGCCGCTCGAGATCGCGCTCACCTGCGGCGCGTCATGCCCCGATGCGATCGTCGACGGCGTGCTGTCGCGCATCCTGTCGTTCTTCGAGGACACCCGGCCGTTCGAGGACGTGCTGCAACCGTACGGCGTCGAGACGCCGGCGTAGCTCGGTCCACTCAGACGTCCATCATCGACGGCCCGCCGCGTTCGATCGCGCGTCGATACGCGGGTCGCGCGTGCATGCGGGTGAGGTACGACCTGAGATTCGAGTACGGCCCGATCTGCCCGAGCAGCGTCGCCATCTCGGCGACGAACGTGATCTGCACGTCGGCGCCGGTGAACTCGTTGCCGACGATGAACTCGCGGCCGGCGAGCGTGCGGTCGAGGTAGCCGAGGTGGTTCGCGATCTCCTCGTCGATCCGCTTTTGCAGCGGCGGCGCCGCGCCCCCGCCCATCAGCATCGTGTACATCTGGAGCAGCAGCGGTGCCGTCCCCGATCCCTCGGCGTAGTGGAGCCAGTGGACGTACTGGTCGTAGAGCGGCGACGCCGGTTCGGGCTGCAAGCGACCGCCGCCGTAGCGGCGAATCACGTAGTCGATGATCGCGCCCGACTCGGCGATCGTGCGGTCGCCGTCGGTGACGACGGGCGACTTCCCGAGCGGATGCACCGCTTTCAGCGCCGCCGGCGCGTAGCGCGTCATCGCGTCACGTTCGTACTTCTTGATCTCGTACGCGACCCCGAGCTCCTCGAGCAGCCAGAGGATGCGATCGGAACGGGAATCGTTCAGATGGTGGACGGTGATCATGCGCAACAGTTAGACGACGCGCCCGGAATGACGCAAGCGGGCGCCCGCGATCGTTGCAACGGCGATCGCTCGTCCAATTAGGGGTCAAAAAAACCTGCTGCGCGACCGGCAGGGCGATTAGCTTCCGCCAGCAATCAATCGGGGATTACCCGAAAGCCTTCACGCCGCGCAGCGACGGCGAGTCGCGCATCGAGCGTGTGGACGATGCGATTCGCCGGGCGACCCGCAGCCCATTCCCACGCGGCCCCGAGCTGCAACGCGTCGGTGGCGCGCAGCGGATGGACGCGCAGCAGGCGCCGCGCCTGCGACTTGACGGCCTCGACGTCGACGATCGTGTGACACGAGCGCAGCAGCTCATCGATGCGCACTTCGGTTTCGTGGGCGTCGCGCTCCCGGATCGCGCCTTCGCGTGCGAGGCGCATGAGCGCCGAGGTGAGCTCGATCGCCGTCAACGTCCAGACGGTGATGTCGCCGTCCTCGGCGAGCCATTCGTCCGTCTGCGGCGACGTTCCCTGCGTGACGAGTAGCGGAACGAGCGCCGACGTGTCCCAGAACCTCATCGCCCTTCCTCGCGCTCGTCGAGAACGGCACGGACGACGTCGGCTTTGATCTTCGGCCGTCGCGCCAGCCAGCGGCGCGGCAGCGTTCCGCGGCCGCGTCTGAGGACGCCACGGCGCTCGAGATCGGCGAGCCAGCGTGCGTCGTCCGTCGGATCGGACTCGGAAGAGCCGGCCGGCTCGATGCGAGCGATCACCCGATCGCGGTCCAGTACCAGGATGGATTCGCCGCGGCGCACCCGAGCGAGATAGTGGCTGAGTCGGTTCTTCAGCTCGGAGATTTTTGCCGTTTGTGACATGGACATGACATAGCCATTCTACCAGGCCATCACAAGGCCTCATTGATCGGCCACATCGCCCCACGGTGCGATCTTGCCGTTCTGCGCCGACAGCGCTACGGCCTTCCTCACCCACCACGTAGCGAGGACGATCATGGACGACGAACCGAAATCGAAGCGCAGCATCGGCCGCCGCGCCTTCCTCGTCGGCGCGACGAGCGGCGCCGCCGTGACTGCGCTCGGCGCGGCCGGGCTCATCAGCGTGCAGACGAAGTTCCGTCGACTGCGCACGCCGGCGGCCGTCGAGGACGGGAAGCGCGCCGAGATCGCGGAGTCGTTCGAGGACTCGCGTCCCGCCTACGGCGCGCCGGCCACGGCGCCGAGCGGCGCCCCCAACATCGTCGTCATCGTCCTCGACGACATCGGCTTTGCCGATCTCGGCTGCTACGGCAGCGAGATCAAGACCCCATCGCTCGACGCGCTCGCGGCCGGCGGCCTCAAGTACACGAACTTCCGCACCTGCGCGATGTGCTCGCCGACGCGGGCGTCGCTGATGACGGGGCTCAACCACCACTCGGCGGGGATGGGATGGCTCGCCGACCTCGACAGCGGCTACCCGGGCTATCGCGGCGATCTCACGCTCGAGGCGGCGACGCTCGCGGAGGTGCTGTGCGACGCCGGCTGGTCGACCTTCCACGTCGGCAAGTGGCACGTGAACCTCGCCTCGTCGAACGGGCCGAACGGGCCGTATCACAACTGGCCGACGAGCCGCGGCTTCGAGCGCGCCTACTGGTATCAGGGGCACTCGACCGACTATTACCGGCCGTCCGAGCTCGTCGACGGCGTCGCGCCGATCGAGCCGCCCGCGCGCGACGACTACTTCGTGACGGACGATCTCACCGATCGCGCGATCGCCTACGTACGCACGCAAAAGGCGCTCGCGCCCGAGAAGCCCTTCTACCTCCAGCTCTGCTACCCGACGGCGCACTCGCCGCTGCAAACCCGGGCGCGCGACCGCGACGCGTACGCCGGCACGTACGACGCAGGCTGGGACGCCGTGCGGGCCGCGCGCCTCGAGCGCCAGCGCGTGCTCGGCGTCGTGCCGGAGACGACGGCACTGCCGCCGCTCTCGCCCGGCGCCGACCCGTGGGACACGCTCGATCCAATCCACAAGCGCGTCTACGCCCGCTACATGGAGGTGTACGCGGGGCTCGTCAGCGACGTCGACGCCAACATCGGCCGCTTCGTCGCCGCGCTCGAGGAGTCGGGGCTGCGCGACAACACACTCGTCATCGTCTTCTCCGACAACGGCGGCTCGGCGGAGGGTACGTCGAGCGGCACACCGAACGTGTTCGCGTCGGCGCTCGGGCGTCCCGTCCCGATCGAGGCCGCCGCCGAGCTCCACGACGTGATGGGCGGTGACACGACGTTCCCGCACTATCCGATCGGCTGGGCGTGTACCTCGAACACGCCCTTTCGCATGTACAAGCAGTACGCGCACCTCGGCGGCGTCGCCGACCCGCTGATCGTGTCCTGGCCGAAGCGCATCAGCGACCGCGGCGCGCTCCGCAAGCGCTTCGTGCACGTGATCGATCTCTACGCGACGATCCTCGAGGCGGCGGCTGTCAAGCGGCCGGACACGTATCGTGGGCGGAAGCTGAAGCCGGTCGAGGGCGCGAGCATCCTCGCCACGTTCGCCGACGCGGCGGCGCCGACGCGGACCACGCAGTACTTCGAGCTCGGCGGGCAGCGCGGCTACCTCGACGGCGACTGGCAGCTCGTCACGCGCCACGTGCGCGGCACGCGCTTCGAGGACGACGTCTGGGAGCTCTACAACATGTCGAAAGACCCGAACGAGCTCCACGACCTCGCCGCCGAGCACCCGGACAAGGTGAAGGGGCTGCTCGCGAAATGGACGGCCGAAGCCGACGCGCACGGCGTCTTTCCGCTCGACGACCGCAACGTCGTCATCAAGCTCGCGCAGGAGCGCCAGCGCCTCGGCATCCGCCCCGAGTGGGACCTGCGCCCGCCGATCGACCCGATCTCCGCGCACGCGGCGCCGTTCGTCTGCGGCTTGAGCCACGAGATCAAGGTCGAGCTCCTCCGGCCACAAGGGAAGGGCGACGGCGTGCTGGTCGCGCACGGCTCGAAGCACGCCGGCTACGTGCTCCACGTGAAGGACGGCAAGCTGATCTACGAGCAGAACATGCTGCCGTGGAGCGAGCATTTCGAGGCGGCGGAGACCTTGCCCGACGGCCCGGTGAGCGTGCGCTACGTGCAAAAGATGACGGCGCGCCCGTTCGACGGCAGCGGTGCGCTCTGGATCGGCGACCGTAAAGCGGCCGAGTACACCTTCGCGCGCACGCTGCTGACGACGTCGTACGACGGCTTCTCCATCGGCGCCGACCTCGGCAACCAGGTCTCGCAGATGTATCGCGACGCCAACCGCTTCCAGGGCACGATCACGCGCGTGCACATCACCGTCGACACGCAGCCGTTCTCCGTTCTCGAGATGAAGCGCTTCATCGACGCGATCGGCGTTCGGGTGTGACGCGCGACGCCATGATGGTCGTGGTGTAATGCGTGCCGAAGCGGACATGGTCGCGATTCCGGCCGGCCGCTACCGTCTCGGGTCCGACGAGCACTACGCCGAGGAGAAGCCCGTCCGCGACGTCAAGGTCGCCGCCTTTCACATGGATCGCGCGCCGGTCACGAACCGCGCCTTCGCCGCGTTCGTCGCCGCGACCGGTTACCTGACGGTCGCCGAGCGTGCCGACCCGCCGGGATCAGCGCTCTTCACGATGAGCGCCGGGCCGATCGACCTCCAGGACCCGTCGCAGTGGTGGCGTTTCGGCGCGGGGACGAGCTGGCGCGCGCCGCGCGGCGCGGGCTCGAGCATCGCGGGCCGTGACGATCACCCGGTGGTGCACGTCGCGCTCGCCGATGCCGAAGCCTACGCCGCGTGGTGCGGCAAGCGCCTGCCGACGGAGGCCGAGTGGGAGGCGGCCGCGCGCGGCGGCCTCGTCGGCGCGCCGTTCGCGTGGGGCGACGAGTTCGCGCCCGCCGACGCGCTGCTGGCGAACGTCTGGACTGGCATGTTCCCGTGGTACTTCGCGCGTCCGGGCGAGCCCGGCACGACGGCGGCCGGCGCGTTTCCACCGAACGGCTACGGCCTCCTCGACATGATCGGCAACGTCTGGGAGTGGACGGTGTCGCCGTTCTCGACAGCGGCGGAGTGCCACTGCGCGCCGCCCCCGACCGCTTCGGTGGACCCGCCGCCGCGCGCCGCCGCGGTCGATCCCGCGCCGGCACGCGCGCGCTCCGCGGGTCTCGTCGCGCTGAAGGGCGGCTCGTTTCTCTGCGCCGCCGAGTACTGCGCCCGCTACCGCCCGGCGGCGCGGATCGGCCTCACCGCTGATTCGACGACCACGCACGTCGGCTTCCGCTGCGTTCGCGATCGCTGACGCGAACCGTCGACGCAGCGAGTGCCGACCGCGAGGACATTCACGGCGAGAAGCCCGGATCGAGGAGCGGTCATACCGCGGGATATCGCCCGCGCACGCCGCCCCACACGGCGAACGCGATCAACCAGACGGATACGAGACCGGCGCCGAGCTGGAGATTCATCGCGCCGCCCGGCTCGGTGAAGCCGCTCGCGCGAGCACGGTGACCGGCGCCATGAACGTGATCGTCGCCGACGTCAGCACCGGCCCCCAGAAGATCGCGACGTCGAGGACGGTCCGCGCCGTCGCCGGCTCGAGGCGATCGGCGTGGAGCGCGAGCCCCGCCCACGGCCAGAGCTCCACGCTCGTCGTTGCGAGAAAGGTGATCGCGCCGATGAGGAACACGTCGCGGTGCGGCGCGGGAAGGAGGCGTCGCAGGAGGGCGAACACGACCGCGAATGCCGGCACGGTCAACGTGATCGCCCACGCCCACCAGCGCACGCCGTCGGCGTGCTCGCGGAGCCACGCGACGACCTGCGCGCCGGAGTCGGCGGCGCCGGGCGGCGTCCCGAGCGCGATCGCGGCGTCGTGCATGCCGGCTCCTTCGCGTCGATCGTCTCGCTCCCGCCGACGGTTTCGGTGTGTAGCATACCAGCCGGCCGAGGAGGGCCCGCGCGACCGCCGTCGCGCGACGACGCGGCGAGGGCCACGGTATCGGGGCCGCATCGTGCCGCCGCTTCTCGGACATTCATCACGCTGGCGCTCCGCGCGCGGCTCTCGCCGCGAGGCATGCAAGGTGGATTCCGTGTCGGGCGGTCGCGTCCGTCGCTGGCGCGTCCGCAGGAAGCACAGTAAGAGAAACCAATGCAGCATCGCGTCACCGTCATCGGCGGCGGGCTCGCCGGCTCGGAAGCGGCGTGGCAACTCGCGCGCCGCGGCGTCGACGTCGATCTCTTCGAGATGCGCCCCGTGCGTGTGACCGAGGCGCATCAGACCGATCGTC
>WNFQ01003528.1_pt1 | contig 26053 bp, 38 predicted proteins | sample 5400171 | NCBI WGS metagenome assembly WNFQ01 (sample SAMN13153356, study PRJNA577476) | soil metagenome | isolation source: 20 cm soil under Madrone tree | place: USA:California | collected 2016-06-14
GCCCTTTGTTGTTCTCTGACCAACCACCGGACACCGATGGCTTTTACACTGCACCTGCACCAGGTGCGTGATTCAGCGCTCGTTGTTGACGTCTCCCCTCGAAGACCATAGACTGATGATATCTCCGCTGGCGTGATGGTACGCTCACATTTATCCATCGTCACATTGAGCACTATCTCAAATCGTACAAACCTATCACGCTGGTGGAGATCAAGGAGGGCCCCCGTACTCAATTGAGCTCGGTACCTCGGTACTCGGGCAGTTATACACCTTCGACGAGAACCAAAACCGAATCTCGCAAGCGTCAAGGCGATCAAAGAAGCACTCAAGGTCACTAGATCGACGACCGGAATTGGCCTCGATCATAGTGCCTTTTCTGTACTCTCTTGGGAGCTCGAGTAGCTGACAGCGAAGAATTAACCTCTTCTGTGCCCACCGTGAAAACATAAAATAGATCCCTTTTGCATCCCTCTTCACCTGTAAATTTGTACTTTCTGTCGGATGTTAACCCAAAACGGTTACATGCAAGATGCTTCCCTCTACTGTGCGATCACCAAAGGCTAAAATCGAAGTGCCGGTCAGACATCGCATTTATGCCATAAAAGGACATCATCGAACTGGGTACCACACCACATCTGATCATGAGACATCTGTATTGAAATGCATAGTAGACGGTTTACTATGCGTTTCACTAGATTTTGACCCAGTTTCAAATCGACAGTCAAGCCCACAACCACTTCCATCACGTTACTTAGCAGTGAGGCGTTTCCAGATATACTGTAGGACCATCTGACCGATAGCGATGACCCTATGTCGTCTGCGGCGGTGCCGGGCGCAGGGTACTATCAGCGTGATAGAACCGTTTCCCGATTTGATACACCAATGGCTTCATTTCAACCAACTATTACTACATGGATACACCGCTCATCATGGTCATACGATATCGCAGACCGAGACAACAAATGAGACAGTAGGTGATACAAGTCGCTCAAGACAAAGCATACGCCGAAATCAAATCCTCCGCGGCTTTATCTCTCGGAGAAATAGAGCACGCAAACTTCTTGGGATGACTGGATATCCAAAACGGTGGCTCTCAGCTTCGAGAAGCGTCTATGAGTGATGGACTCAAAACTCACACGACGATCCCACTCAAAACGGTCACTTCGGCCTTGACAGGGATTTCGTCGCCATTCTCGTCTTTTGCTTTCGTCACATTGAATGCGGTGATGACTGATGAAGCAACTATGAACAGCGTCGCATCGACAAAATGACGTCCAGGACAGATCCTCTTGCCACCGCCAAATGCTAACGCGAGCGTTGGGTCGTCACGGACGCTCCCGTCTTCAATGAGAAAACGCTCGGGTTTGAATTCCTCTGGGTCTGGATATGCCTCTGGGTCATGCAGGATCGCCCTGAAACGTTTCAGATAAACATCTGGCTGGATAAACAACTGACGGACCATGCATTGGCTACAATTATAGATCCTTTTCGCGTCAAATGATTAGCGTCAAAGTACCAAAAGCGGACTGGTACAACTGAAAGTAGTCAGACCTTTTGGAATGAAAAAGCCCTTGTAAACATTATCTCGACTTGAGCTGTGAGGAAGACCTGAAAGCCATCACTTTTTCTTTTATTCTGATTTACGCGACTGGGGAAAAAGTTTTACCGCTAGGTGTCACCATATTCCATCTCACCAGTTCTTTACACAAGGCTTCAATATAAGGAAGACGCGGCCTGTCATCGAACGTGGGCAATCGGTCTCTTCCGATTACAGCATCGAGTTCCGCCTGCGCGCGTCTTTGTACCTGTGGGAAGAGGACGAGCCGCCTGCGCGCGTCTTTGTACCTGTGGGAAGAGGACGAGGGCGAGAAAGAGGGAGTGCATCGATGATACAGTCTCAATTATCAATTACTGGAATCAGTAAGGAGCACGCGTGAAGATCGGAAAGCACGAACGGTGTCTGCACCGGCTGAAAGAGGACTTGTAAGATCCACGTGCTCAATACGTAACGTATTGCCTCACCTCCATATATTGAAGCCAAGGTCATCTTGACGATCTCCTCCTGTTCTTGACGTTTCGGGCCATCAACGTTCTCCAATTCCTGCAGATGTTCGCTCGCCAGTGACTGAGCTGCTGTGCCAGTACGCTATAGCACGGTCAATCAAAGCGAATGGGTGAGGAGCATAACCACCACAAACCATAGCGTTCTTTACAAAGTTGATGGGCTCGTTCTTCATTTTCTCGCTCAGCTCCCTGGCCTTTCGAATCAATGGTCCGTAGCTGAGAAACGGAATCCATGAATGAATATACCGCACTGAGAATAGCCGTGAGACACCAGCACGGTATCGATAAGGTATGGAACCGTACAGAATGGCAGGTGATTTACTAATACTGCACCAGGTAGTATGACCTGTGACAACATTTCGGTGGCCTGGATGGGCGTTACCATGAGATCGTCGCCATCATTTGGATTGTAGCCATATGTGAGTGACATGATAAGTTTCCCTTGAAGACTGCTTGATCGTTAACAACATACAAGGAAGGTGGAATATTACTGACAGTTCGAGATGGTCGTGGAACGCCTTTGGATTTACAAAAAGTTGGCCAAGAAACCAATGCGTCTTTTCCTCCATCATTTGTCGATATGACACCGTGGCACCAGCTCCAAGGCTACGGTCTAATATCTTTCTTTCCTCGCACCAGGATTCGCCCATCCCAGTGAGAGGCACAGGCCAATCCATGTCCATCCTAGAGGTCCGCGGATTATTATCATGGCGGATGGTCAGGAATGACAATGGTCTTAAGTGTACATTTCCAGGATTGGCAAAGAGGGCCTATCAGAATTGACCTCCGCGTGCTTCTCAAAGAGATCCTTGATGGCTGTAAGCGAACACAACACGACGATGACCTGATTAAAAATGCGAAAACAGATAACATCGCCTTGGAAAGTGAGTTTGAGCTGGGGCAAGCGGGTCACGTTGTCCAGAGACTATTACACCTACCGTATTTCTTGGACATATCTGCATACACAGTCCAAGGCGCATTTTTCGGGATGTCAAGTAGATTGCCTATTAATGGCCGTGATGGTGGACCCGGCGGGTAAGGTAACCCTCCTCGTCTTCTGCGGTCGCGGAAGACGAGAAGAAGGTAAAGGAAAACAAAGAATGCGAAGGAATTGGCAAGAAGGTACATAGTAGGAGGAGCTGCTTGAGGAGAAGCGAAAAGGTGGTTGATGAAGACCATCGAGCCCAGAGAGAACCTGCTCTGGCCCGGGGAAGTCCGTGGAAACCTTCCCGATAGCGAAGCGATTGTTTTCGGATGTCACCAGTGGAGAGCCGTCCACCTCCGCGTCATACCCCCTTCCCTCCCCCTGCTTTCCCGCTGAGCCGGCTCTCTCCAAGGTACGCCCATTAGGTCTCTTTCCAGAGGACATCCGATCGCTATGGTGTTCTGGGACCATCTGTGGTATTCTGTACGTAGAATATTTTAACAATACCTGATCTTTTCTGAGCTTCCGAATTCTGTGCTATTCGATTCCGACAGAGTGCCTAAAGATGCTTCCATTCCATCGATCGGTCACCACAGTATCACAGGCCAGCTTTGGAACTCCGCTCACCTAGAAAGCCCGGTTTCAGTTCTGCGACCCGGCGTCACCAACAATCTCGTCGTCATGCGCCGGAACCGTTTTCCACATCACCGCCCTTTCAATTGCGGCGCGCTTTTCGTGTTCTTCGGCTCCGTCATGCGCGGCTTCTTATCTCCCTTCTTTTATGTCACACCATATTGGGCTGCTTCTCCGGCAAATCGGCCATCAGCAGCACGCTAAACACGCTCATCCCGTGCACACTTGCCTGCGGCATGGTCACTTTTGCCTGAGTGGGTAGTTCGTTTCGCTGCCCACAAGCCTTTCGTCTTTCTCTCGGATGACTAGCACATGTGTCAGCACCCACCTTGGGATGGACTTTAATTCCTCGTGGACGTCCATGGCTGGGTGCCCTAAATACCCACATGAGCGATTTTGGCCATGCTCAGTGTCTTGTGCTGCCACTTTGATAATTTTTGTATCCAGTGCTGGCACTCATCGCGAAGAAAGGTCGGTCCTGTCGTCGCAATTGAAACCTCATCGAAAAAAATTACATCCTGGCAGCTATTACGAGTGCGGCCCACCTGGTACAGTGACTGCCCTATTAAATCCCCACAGAGCCATGTGACGCGCCATGACCAATTTGACCTCAGCCTGGCCCCGGAAAAGCCCACATTTTTCGACTGACAATGTAGGTAACATTACAAATTTTGCTTTTTTTTTGTTGGTTGTAGCGCTAATGGAATACGCGAGTGAATCCAGGAGGAGAGAGATAAGATCTAAAGAGGGGAATCAGCGTAAGGAGCGGGAAAAGGGATCATACTTTAGCTCAGCACGATCTATGCAAAGTCGCGGTGGCAGTGCTAGCAAAAAGAGAGGAAACGAAAGAAAGCGTCCTGAGACGGCTGGCACACAATAAAAGGGGGAAAAACGCGAATTAAACTTCTTATTCTCCAATGAGATGGCTTAAATACATCGGAGTCTCGACTATTTGATAAGAATGAGTGGTGTAGTATACGCGTCGATGTTGTTCCGGAGGCAGTGAGGGCGGATGATTCGTTTCGCAAGTCTTGTACTGGTAGTCGATAGAGAAGGCTCGAGAGGTAGTGAGAGCGGGAAGGAATGTGATTGGTTTGCAGAAGTGTCTTGCACGTGAGAGGGAGGCGAGGGTGAAGGAAAGAAAAAGAGAAAACGTGTTTAGTCGAACGCGTGGTTGATGGGCGGTCCGACGTGGTCGTTCCGTTCCAAGTGTGGATCTATGCGGCTGGGCAGTTCGTACGAGCGCAACCACGCAGCCCCCTTACATGGTATTAGAGCCGCAATTCTTTATCATACTTGAATCGTCTCTCATTGCTCTCTTGCTTCCAACCCATGTATCAAGAAAAGAGTATGTATGCGGTGCGTTAAGACAAACTATTCGCCAAAATCAAATCCTCCGCAAGTTTATCTCTTGGAAGGATGGAACACTTAAACTTCTCTGGATGACTTGAAAATCCGAATCTCAGCTTCAAGAGCCATTAACGAACAATAGCTCGAGCTTACATGACGACCCCGGTCAGAGCAGTCACCGAGGCCTTGACAGGAATTTCATGGCCGTTCTCATCTTTTGATTTCGTCACTTTGAATACGGAGATGACTGATGAAGTAACGGTGAACAGCGTCGCATCGACAAAGTGACGTCCAGGACAGATCCTCTTGCCAGCGCCAAATGCTAACGCGAGTGTTGGGTCGTCTCGGACGCTCCCGTCTTCGTTGAGAAAACGCTCGGGTTTGAATTCTTCTGGGTCTGGATACGCCTCTGGGTCATGCAGGATCGCCCTAAAACGTTTCAGATAAACATCTGGCTGATTTACAACTGACGGACCATGCATTAGCTACGATTATAGATCCTGTTGGGTCAGATGATTAACTAGTGGCGAATCGCGCAAAACCCGAAAAGGGCGGTTGAAAGCAAGCAGACCTTTCGGTATGAAAAAGCCCTTATAAACGTCATCCCGACTTGACGTGTGTGGAAGACCTGAAACCAATCATTTCTTCATCCCGATTGACGCGACTCTTATGGAAGTCGTACCCAGAGGTGTCACCATCTGCCATCTCATCAATTCCTTACACAGGGCCTCAATGTACGAAAGACGCGGCCTGTCATCGAACTTAGGAAACCGGTCTCTTCCGATTACAGCATCAAGTTCCGCCTGCGCTCGTCTTTGGACCTGCGGGAAGAGGACCAGTGCCAGAAAAAGGGAGTACATCGACGATACAGTCTCGAATGTCAGAGTCAGTAAGGATCATCCGTGATTATCTCGAAACACACACGGTGTCTGAACCAGCTGAAAAGATGTCTTGTGAGAGCCATATACCTGATCCATGAATATAATGCTTCACCTGAATACATTGATCCCAAGGTTTTCTTGATAATATCTTCTTGCCTTCGACGTGCAGAGCCAACCAGGCTCTCTAACTCCTGCAATTGCTCGCCCGCCAGTGACTGCGCTGCAGTGCCATTACGCTATCATGGCACGCGGTTTTAGTCAACGTGAATGCTAAAGACATGGTCACCACACACTAGAGCATTCTTCACATAATCGATAGGTTCATTCTTAACCCTTTCACTCAGCTTCCTACCTATTCGTACCAATGGCTCGTAGCTGAAATATGGGACCCATGAAGGAATGTACCGCACTGAAAACAGGCTATGAGGCACTAGCATGGTAAGGATGAAAAGGGAAGGCGCACAGAAGGGGAGGTGATTTACCATTGCTCCTCCAGGTAGGAGGAGCGGTGACAGAGTTGTAGAGGTTTGAACTGGCGCTTCTAAGATTTTGTCACCATCCTTCAGGTCGTAACCATATATGAGTGACATGATAAGTTGTCCCTGAAGGCTTCCCGGCCGTTAATACATAGAAATATAGTAAGAGAGACATCCAACTTACAGTTCTATATGTGCATGGACGTCCTTGGGGTTTACAAGAAGGTTTGTAAGAAAGTCGCGGGTTTTTTCCTGCATCATTTGCCGATATGGCATGATTGCACCAGCTCGGAGGTTGCCGTCTAACAGCTTTCGTCCCTCTCGCCAGGTGTCGCCCATTATAGTCATGAATATGGGCCATTCGAAATCCATCCTATAGATCGATGATTATCAATATGGTGGCTCACTGGGAAAATGAGGCCAAAATGCACATTTCGGCGATTCGCGAGTAAGGCCTATCTGAGTAGATTTCCCCACGCTTCTCAAGGAGATCCTTAATTGCCGATAACGAGCACAACACGACGATGACCTGATCAAAAACGCGAAGACAGATAACGTCGCCTTGGAACGTACGTTTCAGCTGGGGCTATCCGGCGTCTAGAGAAGGTTACGCCTACCGTATTTCTTGGACATATCTGTGTAAACAGTCCAAGGCGCGCCCTTCGGGACATCAAGTAGATTGCCCATTATAGGCCATGATGGGGGGCCAGGTGGATAAGGGAACCCGGTCCGTCTTCTGTAGCCACGGAAGACAATGAGAAGGAAAAGGACGAGGGCAAGGCAGCCAAGGGCATTGATGGGACGGAACTGCATCATGACGACAAGTCTGGCTGTATGCGGAGGAAAGATGGGAGTTGAACGTTGAACGTTGAACGCTGAAGCTTGAAGACAATAAAGCAAGAGACCCTGTGCCTCCGCTGTGCGTGCTCATGTCACGAGGTGCGGGATATTCTCCCCATCGTGGAACTGACAGAACATCGGACAGGACCGAGTGTTCGAGCTCAGAAAAGGCAAACTTTGGAACAAACTCGTTCGAAGTGCTGATCGCGTCGTGTCAACGTCTCGATCCGGAAAAACCAAGAGTTCGCATCGAGTTTCCTGTTGCAAATTTGGACGTGAGCATCGGGCCGAATCCCCGTGGTGACATTATGCATGGAGGGCAGCAAAGCCTTGGCCAAGCCGATTGGAGCAGCGCAGGCCCCAGGGGAGGGTACGTGTATCAGAAGGCAATTACAGTAACGCATATGGAAAGGGAGTTACGCTGGAACGCCTAGCTTTTCACCGGACAGGCGGTCCGATCGTACCTTTGTAACTGTTTGCATTTGCATGTTGCTGGATTAAAAGAAAATGGGAAAGAAGAGGACGCTCCTTCTCAAAGGCGATTTGCTATCTTCCCTGTAGCCATGTCGCTTCGAAAGACGCTTCAACTGCGAAATGGCATGGTCATTCCACAAATTGGGCTCGGGACGTGGCTCTCCAAACCTCATGAGGTCGAAAATGCGGTACGTCCAGGCGTGCGCGCACATACGCATAGATGACTGACACGGAGTGGGGTCAGGTTGTGTGGGCAGTCGAGGCCGGGTATCGCCATCTCGATTGCGCATATGTTTATGGGAATCAAGATGAGGTGTGTCCTGCGTCGATATACCTCACGACCTCCGAGCCCTTCTTTTTTGTCCGTTCGTCAGTTGCTAACGTGGTGGGGTGGTTATAGGTCGGTGCCGCTCTGAAAAAAGTCATACCGTCTGTGATAAGTCGCGAGGAGCTCTTCATCACTTCGAAACTTTGGAATAACGCGCACCAACCAGCGGAAGTCGAGAAGCAGCTCGATATCACACTCTCGCAGCTTGGCACCCCTTACCTCGACCTTTACCTCATCCATTGGCCTGTGGCGTTCGTCTCAGGTCGTGAAATAACCCCCGTGCGCGCGGACAAGCCTGATGAAGCTGAAATCGACGTGAACACCTCGCTCGTGGACACGTGGAAGGCGATGATCGCTCTGCGCAAGACGGGCAAAGTCAAGACAATTGGAGTGAGCAACTTTACGATCCAACACCTCGAGGCGATTATCAAAGCGACAGGAGAACGTCCAGCAATGAATCAGATCGAGGCGCATCCGTTGTTGCCGCAGGATGGTATGGTTGCTTATTGCAAAGAGCAAGGGATTCTCATTACAGCCTACTCTCCACTGGGGAACAACAGTGAGTGAAAACGTCGAGTAGAATGACTACGTGCTGAAAAGAAGAACAGTTCAAGGGAAGAGGAAGCTAGTAGACTACCCAGAGGTGAAGGAGGTGGCTGAACGGCTTGGTGTGACCACTGCGCAGGTGCTCATTGCATGGGGTGCAACGCGGGGCTACTCCGTGATCCCCAAGTCGGTAAAAAGGGGTAAGTTGCCTAGCAAAGTGCCTATATAGCGCTATTGACTCCCGTTTGATTGACAAACAGACCGCATCATCAAGAACTTTGAGCAGATCACGCTGAGCAAGGAAGATTATGAGAAAATTTGCGAGATCGGGAAGAACAATCACGTCCGGTTCAACATCCCGATTACGTACTCACCGAAGTGGAAGGTCAATGTATTCGACGAAATAGTTGAGAAGGAAACCCAGACTGAGTACGTTGTAAAGCTCGAGTAAATAGCATGATGAAACAGGTCAAGAGAACAAGAGAATAGGTAGGGTAAGGTCTGTAATAGTTAGCGCTAGTTAGCCGTCGATAATCATGCATCGTAATGACATATCGGTGATCGTCCATCAAACCGAAGAGATGTAAGGGTTCGTCATGATGGGATACTGTAAGCGGTGACCGAAGAAAATCAGATGTGTTACGGTAGCTAGTGGTGAGCGCTGGTGAGCACGTACTGATTTTTTTCTGCCAATTGAACCTCTATGACTACCCCCATCGTGCTGGTGTTCATTCATGCCATACCTCAACACCCTCTGCGGTTCACCTGGTGCTCGTGCTGAGAGTAATGATCCAAACGATGCCAACTTCGCTGCAATTGTGTTGATCGTGCCTTCAGACAGGACAAGGGCGGTCTGTTCATTGATTCACAGCTCGGCTACATCAAACTCGGTGTTTGAGTTCGAGATAATGCATTGAAGATTTGAAACTGAAGGCATTTGTCACTTGTCATAAAGGTTTTCTCTGTGGCAGGTTTAGGACCGTAATACTAGGATGTGTTTCCCGGATAGACATGACGGAGGGACGTGTTTCCAACATTCGGGATTACATAATCCGACGACTGTGGCACATCAGATGCATCAGCAGTGGCACATCAGCATGTGACACATCGGCATCGGGGAGTTGCAGTTGCAACTGAGTTGCACCAGGAGAGTCGGGAGACCATCAAACTAAATTGTATGCAAAGTGGTTACCCCCTTCCTTCCGCTTTCTTTCACTTTCTTTCACTCTTCCCGCAAGACGCCCCGGTTGGGTTTTCTTCTGGAACTGCTCAAGGGCTGGCACCCCCCATTCGACTACCCGGTAAACATGAGCAATGGCTCCTGGACCGCTTTTTGCTCTTGGGCAATCCTCGCTTCCCTCGTACGTTGCGCCACTCTTTTCCGTGCTATCACACAGGTTGAAGTTGATTGCGCTAGTTTCTAGCCTTTTTCTTGTATCATCTCTGGAGATACGACCGCCTGCAGTGTATCAAATGGAACGCGGGACGCCAACCCGGGACGTTTAGGCGTCTTATGATAGTCCGTCCTCGCTCCCTTTTTCGTCTTTTTTTTATCGCGACTCGACTTTTTATATCCACAGTACTCCTACTTGGGCTCAACGCCGTTGCTCATGGCATTTGGAGTGGGCATTACCACTTTGAAGTTCAAAGAAGGTGCGCCCACACTGATTCTACCGGAGTTTATGATGTTCAAAAGAAGCCCATCAATTGGAGCAGGCTTCGTGGTGATCTCCGGGAATGAAGGTACGCCGATGACCGCGCCTATCAAGAAGATTGGATTGTCTGATGGAAAAGCTGGTAACAGTGTTTCCAAAACCGGCGGATCTCTGGTCCAAAGACCATCAACACACGCTCATCGCCCTCTTCTTCGTCTTTAGCTTCGCGTGGGCACTCGAACAGTGCGTCGTGTTTTAGTTCCTGTCCCCTGCTCAGCTCTCATGCGCCATGTTTGGTGAAGAATATCCCACTTTGAAGGTTTGTGTTTCATTTGTCCTAATGTAGGTAACAGACCAACACTGAATGAACTCAGAATTGGCGTTTTGGCTCTTCCTTATCGATCAAGGACCAGAAAAGCGTGAGTGGTTCACTAGTTGGGAATACAAATTCTGCTGCCTCGGTCAGTTGTTGCTGCTCTTCTCTTCTCTCTGCTGTCCTTCTGAGCCGGGATCGAATGCTTGTCTCGTCTAGCGTCCGGCGTTACCATTCTTGGTATGCCACTCACCACTCTGGTTGCGCGGAACGATATCGTCACAGTGAGTACATTCTCCTCCTATTTCGCTCTCCCGCTTACCTACTCCCCAGACCGACGCATGGATCTTCCTCGTCGGTTCCCTGACCTCCACGGCGACCAACCTCCTCTTCGTTTCCGTTCTCGTCCGCTTCCCCGTCTTCCTTCGCCACGTCAAAGCAGAAGGTGCTGATCCCGTCGTCGTTGTTCGCCTTGCCACCTTTTACGAGCTCAATGTTGGTTCTTTCCTTCTTTTGGTCCTCTTTTCATCGGTCGATGCCGACTTCTATGATAGCTCGTCCGGATTGTGTTTCGATTTGTTGCAGCAATTCCGCTGCTCGTCCTCGCTATTGATGGCGTTCGCCCTTCGCACCCAATCAACGACAGCCCGTGAGTCACATTGAGACTGATCATCTCCCTTCGTTCCCCGACACATCCACCCGTCGCAGATTATGGTCAGACGCCTTCTTGATGATCTCTGCCATCGGCCAGTTCATCTCATCCCTCATAACCGTCATGGTACGTCTTCTCGTCCAACTACTTTACATGATCCTAACGCGCTCGTAGGTATTCTTTCCGCGCTCTATGACCAAGGAGAGTGGCTATCTGCCCCGCCTTGCCTCCGTCACATCTACAGCACAAATCCAATCACACGTCTACCTGACTTCCGAGCCCGCGCAGTCCCAAACACCGATGCAGATACACCCGATACATCGTACATCGTCGCTTGACTCATCAAAGCGGATTTCACAGGATCGCGCATCGTCACCACCACCATCGTTTTCAAGCCACGCATATACCCATTCCAGTCCAGACGTCGGAGTCGAGTTGATACGCCCATCGGAATTGAGGAGACATACGTTACTGGGACCGATCCTGCATCCCTTTGTGCGTTATTCCCCTTTCTGGATTGTTTTCTGCCTGGATTTTGAAGACGTTTTGATTGATGTCAGGTTACCACATACATGTCGCCAATTGGTGGGCAATATTTTGTTGTGATAACAAATTTAGGGCTGATGTATACCACCCACAGATTTGGTTGATATGCCACCAAATAACGCGCCATGAATGTCGAGGTATCAATCCTCATAGCCGCTCCTCCTCTATCCTCTATCTCTATGAATTGTATTTTCTTATGCCCCGTACCTTGTATCCATCCACCAACTATGTTTTTAGTATCTCTGTCATTATCTCTGTTTTATAGGTTTAGTGCAGGGACCCCTACTTCGATTGTAGAAGAGTTGACGCCGGGGATGCCGTTGAAAGAGACGCCATGCCACATTAGTTGTATACCCTTCATCTCGTCCTCTCGTTGTATTCGTTGAATGACACTGGTGGAGTTATGCCTTTTTAGGAAGGGGCAGCGGATTCGGGGTGACCCTCCAAGCTGTAAGCTTTTAAGACCAGTGATGTGCTGACGGACAAACACGGCACGGCCCTACAGTATATCTGCTCGGCATTAATGGCGTACATGACTGAGCAGTTATGATATTCATCCGGTCTCTGAGCGTATCAAGTAATGCATATTCCAGTGGATCTTCTGGGAGATTGACCCACACTTTTCGTCAATTAAGAAAGTGTATGACTTTAGCGTGTAACTTGTGGTTCGCTAGGGTCGTGAGTCCATGGGAGGTGTTCGGTGTTCAGAGGAGAGCGAGATTCGGAGAGGAAGGAAGGGTCAAGGTAAGGGTGGGGAAGAGTCAACGACCAGTATGCCGTAGTCCAAGGCGTAGCAAGAAAGTCAACGACCCGGGTATATCTCGAAGAATGGAAACATAGGGCGACACCGCCATCCCTTTCAACCCGATATTTAGTGGCCTTTCGTCTTTGCTCTCTTCCAGTCTTCCGCGGTTTTTGGAGTCGTCTCCGAGTCACCTGGACCTACGACTTTTGCCTATCATTTACTTTATATTCGAGGAAAATCTTCTTGGCTCGCATCTCCTCAAATATGGTACGACCTAGCCCTCTTCAAGGTCTACGATGCACACAGCTAGCTCCCAGGGATATCCATATCGTCCCTCGTTCTCTGATAAGTTCTCGTCATATTGCCAGTAAGCTCCAACAAGTCAACTTGTACCATAGGTAATACAGATGACCTCAATCGGATCACGGCCACGTTGGAATAAAAATAGCACTGTTCACATCAGCGATCAGCGAAAGAATGTCCTTTGTCATCGCTGCGCTGCTGAAATGGGATGATGACATAATCCGCTCCCGCTTTCTCTTCTCTCATCCCATTATATCCACCAGCCTTTTCTCCATTGTGAACGCGAGCTAAATCATCCACACCCAGCTGGGAAATACGAGAGGGCATAGCATGAGGGATAATCAGTCGATAAATCGGTCACTACTAACATTGCTAGATGGGGTCACCGGTCTTTCTGAATAATTATATGCTTGAGTCGTCTTACCACATTCACTTTAGAAGGGAGTACCACCAACAACTGGACCGAAGTATGGACAATACCTACTGCCCTCTGGCACGGGACCTTACGGGAGATACAATTGCTCGGCCACCCATCGGTTTCGAATGCTCTCAGGCTGGTGGCACTGATAATGTCCTGTGTCATGTTATATGACCTCACTGCCTCGGACCCTACCTCAACTTGTCCAATCTTCGCAACGCATGACTAGCACACCATTGGATGGGGAGTATCCTCGGCAGATTGATAAAGGACGCCGCGCATAGCGAACTATATAGGATGCAATTGCTCGGGCACGCGTCGATTTTGGATGCTCTGGTGGCTTCTGATAAAGTTCTGTGTCATGTTATATGACTGCACTACATCAAATCCCGCCTCAATTTGTCTAATCTTCGCGGCGCGTGACCGGCCACAACGTTCGATAGGGAGTATCCTCGGCAGATTGGCAATGGACGCCTGTGCATAGCGAAACTATATAAGTTCCTGGTTTACGGTCCCACATTGTCCCTCCACATACAGCCAGTCCTGTCATGGGGCATCTTCTCCTCAACGTCGCTGACGCCCTTGCCATCTCCCTTTTCCTTTACCTCTTTATTAAATTCCGTGATCGCAGGAGACGGAGAGGGCTGTCTTATCCACCTGGCCCACCAGCATGGCCTGTAATCGGCAATTTTTTCGATATCCCGAAGGATAAGCCTTGGGTTGCATACACGGATATGTCCAAGAAATATGGTGGGCGTAATATTCTCATCACCACTGGTTCGCCCCAACTAAACCCCACGTCTCTAGGCGATATCGTTTATCTTCGCGCTTTCTCTAAGGTTATCATCGTGTTATCTTCGTTTTCAGCCATTAAGGATCTCCTTGAGAAACGCGGGGAATACTACTCAGATAGGCCTTCCATACCAATCATGAAAATGTATGTCTTGTAGCGTTTTAGTTCACAATGGGCATTCACTTTGACTGTCTTTAGAATGGACTTCGATTGGCCAATATTCATGATCGGACTCGGTGAGACTTGGCGCAAAGAACGAAAGATATTAGATGGCAACCTTCGACCTGGGGCAGTGATGTCATATCGGCAAGTGATGGAAGAAAAGACCCGCGAGTTGCTCGTACAACTTCGCGCTGACCCAAAGGACTTTTTCAACCGTGTCAAATTGTAAGTCAGTCGTTCTCCGTATGTCATCTGACTATTAATGGCCAGGCAGCTTTCAGGGACGACTTATCATGTCACTGACGTTTGGCTACGACCTGAAGGATAATGACAAGATTTTAGAAGCGACGACTCAGCTCTCTAACATACTGAGACCGCTCTCCACACCTGGTAGAGGAGCACTGATAAATCTCCTCCCCTTCTGTGCGGGCCTCGATTCCACTCCTGCCTGCCTGTAGTGTCTCATGGCTAATTCAGTGCGGCACATCCCTTCATGGGTCCCATACCTCAGCTACGAACCATTAGCCAAAATAGGTAGAACGTTGAGTGAGAGGACAAAGAATGAACCCATGGATTTTGTGAGGAGTGCTTTGGTGTGTGGTCATTATGCTCGTGTCTTCACATTGATTGAAGTTGCATGCCATAGCATAATGGCACGGCAGTGCATTCACTGGCGGCCGAGCATCTACAGGAGTTAGAGAACTTGGTTGGCCCTCCACGTCAAAGACAGGAGGAGATCGTTGTAGCAGCCTTGGGGTCACTATACCGGGGTGAAGCATCATATTCATTAATCAGGCATATGTGACTGACTGGATCTCTTTTCAGCTGGTTTAGAGGGTGTGCGTTATTTTCCTTTTTTTCTCTCGGATATTACGGTTTCTTACCGACTCTTACAATTCAGACCGTGTCCTCAATAAACTCCATTTTCCTGGCCCTAGTCCTCTTCCCGCACGTGCAAAGGAGAGCGCAGGAGGAACTCGACGTTGTTGTCGGAAGAGACCGGTTGCCGACGTTCGATGATAGGCCACATCTTCCGTACATTGAAGCCTTATGTAAAGAGTTGATGAGGTGGCTGTTGGTAGCACCAATAGGTATGATTCGGGGTTGCTAATACTCATAAATCAGAATGACGGAACGATTACTTTTAGGTTTCTCCCATTCGTTAAGAAAGGATGATGTTTATAAAGGATATTTCATTCCGGAAGGTTAGATTCCCCGTAACTGTACGCTCTGCTTTTGGAATTTTTTCATTAAACTTTGGCATTTTTGATAAAGGAACTATGATGATAGCAAATGCATGGTATGTTAGTTGTCTATCCCTCTGATTGTATATCTGAATGAGATTCCTCAGGGCGATTCTGCATGACCCAGAGGCTTACCCAGAGCCAGACAAGTTTAAGCCCGAGCGTTTTCTCAATGAAGATGGGACCGTCCGAGACGACCCGGCACTCTCATTGGCGTTTGGGACCGGCAAGAGGATCTGTCCAGGACGTCACCTTGTCGAGGCTATCATTTTCATTGTTGCCTCATCGATTCTCTCTGTATTCAATGTGACGAAAGCAAAAGACGAGAACGGTAACGAAATTCCCGTCAAGCTCGCGATAATGCCTAATCGCGGGCTCATCGTGTAAGTCCAGATTCCCCTCATCCATAACTGCTTGAGCTGAGAGTCGGACTTTCAAGACATCCGGAGAAGTTCGAGTGTTCTATTCTTCCCAGAGATAAAGTTGCGGCGGATTTGATTTCGTCGAATGCTTTGTCTTGAAGTTGATGTATAGTTGATGTATCTCGTATTGTTTTTTTTCCCCGATCCGTGTCCGTGTTTGATGTCATGTAGGCAGTGTGTACAGTATGTTGAATTATGTGTTTGATAGTAGCTTGAAATCAAGGTTATAGTGTATCGAGTTGGAAAGCAGGCGCTACCATCTACTACTGTATGATAGTAATCACGATGACGACAAGATAAAGAAATCGATATGAAATACATACTTGACGTATCTTCACATTCTTACAGTGATGCCTATGGGGTGATGGTCCAAGTCACGCCGCCTCTCGCCATGTTGTCGAGACGGGAACGTTGCAGTGCGCATGATGCGTGAAAGAAAATAGGGTTCAATTGCGACCGACACCGGGAATGAGTTCGCGGTACTGTAAGTAGCCAGGCCGCTGAGGACCTAATCAAACGGTTTCAAACTAACCGGGACGTGGCGGTGGAACGGAATGCCACGATCTGCAACTGATCTTTGCTACGGAGATCTATAAACTTGAGTATTGATGCCGAAAGTTGTTGACTGAGTGAGATGCAGCATATCATGGCCCGGGACTCGGATTTCCTTTGTTATCTCGTTCCGCAGCTGGTGCACGGGAATCGGCTTTCTCGGCCGACTGCGCAAAGTGACGAAGACGTCGTCAAGTTTAACGCCGTAACGTAACTATGACCGTCCTACATTATACTTTCCCACCAACACTTCCCATTCGCCAAACGGCATTTCTGTTTTCTGATCAGTATTATGCTCAGACGACTTGGTACAGCGGGATATAGTACAGGCAGGACCGTGCCGTTGCGTGTCTCGTTCAACCGCGGGTTGTGAGTACTGCTTGTGTGCCAGAGCTACCGTACCGTAACTGGATTCCACATAATCGGCAATGGTGATACCGCTACAAGGGCTACAGGCTCATTGCCGAATGGCAAGACCAGCAATCTGCCTTTGTCCGGGGTGCGCGTCCTTGAGCTCGGACAGCTCATTGCAGGGCCCTTCACAGGGCAGCTGCTCGGGTGCGTCGTAGCATTTCCTCCTCTCGCTAACATACTAAAGCTTGCATTTGTAGGCATTTCGGCGCTGAGATTATCAAGGTCGAACCCCCGCGTAGTGGAGATCCGCTGCGCGTGTGGCGCGAACTGGATGTTGACGGGACGAGTCCTTGGTTTCGTAGCCTGGCGCGCAACAAGAAAAGCATAACGATCGACATGCGCAAGGAGGAAGGTCGCGCGTGCGTATTCACGTACCTTCACTGTAATTCTTTTCGCCTCTTACTAACAAGAATACTGGAATGAAAATGAATAACTTTTGTAATTCAGACTCGTGCGACGGCTTGCGGAGCGATCGGACGTCGTGATCGAAAATTTCAAGCCTGGAAGTGCGCATCACAGCTCATCTCTCAAATATTCACGCCAAATATAACATCTCAATTTCCTCCCCCATCGTGGTAGCACTGGAGAAATGGGGCCTCAGTCCCGACGCACTGCGCGCGACCAATCCCGGGCTGATCTTTACGCGTATTTCTGGGTATGGACAAACAGGTCCCTGGTCCTCTCGGCCTGGATACGCGAGCGTGTGTGAGGGCGAGGCAGGATTTCGATTCATCAACGGTTTCCCGGACGAAAAGACGGGAGAGCTCAGTGGGCCACCCGTTCGACCAAACATCAGCCTCGGCGACTCTGTGGCTGGATTGACAGCTGCATTCGGGACAGTGCTGGCTCTTCTCGCAAGACGCGCTAAACAAGATAAGGGTCACACGGAAGGGCTAACCGTGGACGTGAGCATTATGGAAAGGTAGAGCAAGCGAAACTTATCCCCGTATATAGCCCGGCAATAACAAAACAGCATGCTCAACTTGATGGAAGGTATTATCCCAGAATTCGATCGCAAAGGTGTCGTGCGTAGCCCCTCCGGCTCGTCCGTGACGGGGATAGTCCCAACAGGCGCGTACCCATGCGCTCCTGCTGCACCGTCCGCCTCAGCGGACGCGGACGCACAGCCAGAGTATGTAATCATTGGGGCGAATGCCGACTCGATGTACGAACGGCTGATGCTGGCGATGGATCGCGCCGACCTGACGGGTCCTGGATTCGAAAATAATCAACATCGCGTCAAGCGGCGTGTCGAGATCGAGGACGCGATAGTGGCCTGGACAAGACAACGAACGCGAGACGAGGTCTTGCGCGTGCTGGACCAAGTTGGCGTGCCTGCAGGCCGCGTCGCGACCGTACGTGACATCGTTGCCAGCGAGCAGGTACAGGAACGTGCGGCGGTGGAGGACGTCTGGGTCCCTGGTCGGGTACCATCAGCGACCGCCCATGGAGATGAAAATGGAGAAGATGTAGGGTGGACTGTAAAGATGCCAGGCGTTGCGCCTAGGTTGGAGGGTGTGCACGCCTGCACACGGTGGGCAGGCCCAGATCTCGGGGCTCACAACAAGGACATATTGTGCGGAGAATTGGGTTTGTCGGCAGAAGAGCTGAATGCGCTTGTAGAGAATGGTACTGTTGGTGAGGAGTAGGATTTTGTGTCCAGATTACCTTATTCCCCGAGTGGCCCCGACGTCAGTTTTCGCGATTACAGCCTATACATACACTTTGCAATGTCCAACGTGCTGAGTATGAAACGCGGATGCGGAATTGCAAGCCTGTCTCGAAACGGTATCAAAAATACAAAGAGTTCTCGGCAATTGGTTCCGTGTGAGTCTTTAAGACGCAGCCTACTCCTCTCCTTACCATCCTTCGGCCATGTCGCTCCCCAAGGATTCCACCACCGGGTCACATACTTCAACGAAGAATACCCCATCCTCTTCAAAAGTAGCACATCCCACTTCGCTCCCAGCGCCACCAAGACCGGACATACATGCCCTCTGGCGTCCACTTCCTCCTGGTGCAATCCCGTCCCCGCGATCACATATCCCCACGGACGAGGAGATTATCGCGGCAATCGCATTCGTGTGGTGCATCCACTGGAACTCGTTTAGCACGATGGACCCACGCGGATTGTGCGCGCGCATCCTCGCAAAGCATCCGTCCTGGAATCTACTCGACAAACGCGTCGCGGACGTTCGCAGCCGCGCTCTCGCAGACGGCCATCTACGCCGGCCGGACTTCGAGGCGGGTCTGAGGATGCAGCCCAGCAATGAAGAGGTGCGTCTGAGGGAATACGCCTACGACTTTGATCCTCGCTGGCGATCCGCGAGACCAGCTCAGGCAGAAAAGCTGACAAGATCGTTTGAAATTACGAGTGGTACGTCATCGCCGTCTACTATCGTGTAATCCCCGTGTCGCGCCCCTGTCCTCTTGGAAACAATCTGATGGATGGCCGGAGAAAACAGGTGAGGTCGTTTGGGGCCAACTAGCGGCTTTCGTGTCGGGCATGAAATCAAACATGCGAGATAAGGACAACTTGGCTAGTTCCCGTCCTTCGTCGCCGTCGCCATGCCACTTCCGAGCTGCGGCAAGGCCCGGGATATGGCACGTGCGCTACTGTCCATTTGTTATGTCACCCTGAACGCTGACAATGACAACTTGACAACGTCCACTTTATCCAGATAACCCGCGTGAACGCTGCACCGGCACCGTTCTCCTATTCACAACTTACAGGCTTCCTCCTACATCACGCCGACGTCGACCCTACTTCGGTCCTCTTTTGCGCACGTCGGGGCGACACGGGATCGCCCTGCGTCGCACGTCTCGGCAACGGAGGCTGGGGCGCAGCAGACGATGGAGACATGATGCGCACCATTGTTGACGTTGATCCGGAGGAGTGGAGTGCGCTCTGGTCGCGCCGGTGGCAGATGTACCTCGACGGAATATGGCCGGACCGGTACCACGACGATGCCGAACGGTGGGCACGTCTCGACGCGCTGCGCGAGGGGGCCACATTCTTCGTCGATGCAGCGCATGCGCCAGAAGTGCTCCGCCTTATCTCACGGTAAGCGTCTCCGTTCAAATTCATACTTGCTCTTTTTCTAAAAGAAAATTCCGTGTTGGTGATTGGGGCTCACGTTATCGGAATGTGAAAAACAGACCCTCGGTTCTCGACGAACGTACCAAAATTCAAAGGTCGTCTTCGCTGTACCTGGCCCCTACTAATCGGCTCCAAGGCAAAGGGGGCCTTCCATTTGGTTGCCACCTATTCCTCCCCGGTCCCCCAGGTGACGAACTTGCGAGGTTGGTGTTTTCGGGGACCAGATCGCCACTGTTCCCTAACAGTGATGAGCTGGTCGCATTTTGGTACGATGGTCGTGTCTGGGACTACGATGACGTGGACCTTGCGAGCACGCCCATTGTCGAGCCTATTCGAGCGTGACGACCATTCTGGGCCGTTGCCTGGCGAGGAGGGGAGCGCGTCTATCTATGAACTATTTAGTTACGCTACCTATTTTTTTTCTTTTCTTTGCTTCGTGGCCGCCTTGTATTGTATAGCCCGAAACACATGCATAGTGCTACGTACATGTACAAGGGAGAAACTTTCGATGAACTCTCTTTTCCGGTGAATATTACCTGCCCAGCCCGGCCTCACTCCTCCAACGCGTGCAACAATCAACGGCGTGGTGGCCATCGCCTTTCTTGTTTCTTGTCTTCCCCACCCTCTACACCCTCAGAACTCTCGCAAACACCTCGAACACCTCGAACATACTTCCTTACTCCACACTTTCTCGCCCATAGAATCCGGAGCCTTTCCCCAACTGGCCATTTGTTCCAGCAAGCACCCCGGGTCATCCAGTCCTGAATTCGACCGAAATTGTCCAGTAGCCCAACCACGTAGTAACTCTTACCCCACCCAACATGGTGTGGTCGCTTCAGGGAGCGTGCGAATGCGTTTTCTCGCCCACCCTCATAGCTTCGTCTCCCCAATACATCCGTCAAGAATTGTGCTCGTAGTATGACGCCATACCTTTATTTATCAGCGGTCAAAGAAGAACGATTGACACCGAATTATTTGGTAAATTCTAATGTCATTTCACGTGATCCCACCACATCGGCTCCCGCTTCATTTTCGTCGGCGTAATTGCCATCAGTTCGTGAATGGGAAGATTCTTGACACCCGTGGCAATGGGCCGCACACCGGCGACAGTTATTATCGATTCGTTCTTGGGTGGATCCGGATTGAGTGACATTCCAGGTATATAAGCCCTCTTCATATAGTTCCCGGGCCCCCGCGAGCAGCCAGTCCCGCCAGTATCATGCAGTTCCTTCTCATCAATGCCGTTGACTGCCTTGTCATCTCCCTTTTCCTTTACCTCCTTGTGGTCTTCCGCGACCATACAAAACGACGAGGGCTCCCTTATCCGCCTGGACCGCCATCACTGCCCGTAATTGGGAATTTACTCGATGTCCCAAAAGACACGCCTTGGATTGCATACACAGATATGTCTAAGAAATACGGTAGGCGTAACATCTCGGGACACTAGTTTGCCCCAGCTGAAGCCCGCTTTTCAAGGCGATGTTATCTGTCTTCGCGTTTTTTCCGAGGTCGTCGTCGTTTTGTGTTCGGTAACAGCCATAAGGGATCTTCTTGAAAAGCGCGCGGAAACCTATTCAGAAAGGCCTTCCTTGCCAATCCTGGAAATGTATATTTTAATCCCCAATTTGCTGTCACATTGACAGTCCTGATTCCTGAATCTCTAGGACGGATTTCGATTGGCCCATATTCACAACCAGAATGAGTGATACTTGGCGCACGGGACGGAGGCTATTAGATCCCAGCCTTCGACCTGGTGCGATAATAACATATCGACAAATGATGCAGGAAAACACTCGTGAGCTCCTTGCGCAACTTTTTGCAACCCCAAAAGACTTCCATTCCCATATCAAACTGTCAGTCAGCTGTCTCCTTCATGACGTATGACCATTCACTGCCTGCCAGCCTTCAGGGAAAATTTATCATGTCAGTCGCATATGGCTACGACCTGAAGGATGGTGACAGAATCTTAGAGACGCAAGATCAGGTAGCTGAAATACTGTCACCGCTCCTCCTACCCGGAGCAGCACTAGTGAATCATCTCCCATTCCGTACGGTTTCTGATTTCATCCATGTAGACTGGCCATGTCTCAGTTGTTTTCAGTGCGGTACATTCCTTCGTGGGTCCCATACCTCAGCTACAAACCATTGGCACGAATAGTCAGAAAACTGAGTGAGAAGATAAGGAATGAACCCATCGATTTGGTGAAGAATGCTCTGGTGTGTGGGTGATTATGCTCCTAGTATTCGTGTTGACCGACACTGCATGTCACAGCATAATGGCACCGCAGTGCAGTCACTGGCGAGCGAGCGTCTGCAGGAATTAGAGAGCCTGGTTGGCTCTGAACGTCAAAAGCAGGAGGAGGTTATTAAAGTCGCCACGGGGTCAATGTATTTAGGTGAAATTTCCTGTCCATGGGTTGGGTATGTGGCACTTACATGACCTCATTTCAGCCGGTTTAGACACCGTGCGTAGTTATATATACTTCCGCATGCGCCTTACTGACACTGACTCGAGACTGTTTCCTCGATGTACTCCCTCTTTCTGGCCCTAGTTCTATTCCCGCAGGCACAAAGGCGAGCGCAAGCAGAACTTGATGTTGTAATCGGAAGAGACCGGTTACCCACGTTCAATGACAGGCCGTGTCTTCCTTACATTGAAGCCTTTTGTAAAGAGTTGATGAGGTGGCAAATGCCATTACCCATAGGTACGATTTGGAGTTTCCATATTGCTCTTAAATCAATGACGGAACGATAACTTGAAACCTTCAGGTGCTCCCCATTCGTCAAATAGGGATGACGTGTACAAAGGGTTTTTCATTCCGAAAGGTCAGGATACCTTTAATTGAACATTTGACTTTGTCTTTAATAATAATTTGGTCCAAAGGATCTATAATAGAAGCAAACGCATGGTATGTCGATTGTCGGTTATCTATCCATATGAACGTCAATTTGAGATATCTCAGGGCGATCCTACACGACCCAGAGATATACCCGGACCCAGAGGAATTCAAGCCCGAGCGTTTTCTCAATCCAGATGGGACCGTCAGAGACGACCCGACACTCTCACTTGCATTTGGGGCTGGCAAGAGGGGCTGTCCTGGACGTCACGTTGTCGATGCTACAATTTTCATTGTTACCTCGTCAGTCCTCTCCGTGTTCAACGTAACAAAAGCAAAAGATGAGAATGGCTACGAAATCCCCGTCAGGCCCGCAGTGGTTATTGATCGTGAGGTTGTCATGTAAGTCCGGATTATCGCCCATACCGCTCCCAAGTTGAAACTAAATGAACTGATTTTCAAGACGCCCGGAGAAGTTCGAATGTTCTATTCTGCCAAGAGATAAAGTTGCTCAGGATTTGATTTCGGTGAATATTATGTCTTGAGACGTGAGGCAGCACCTATCTTTTGTTTCTTATTTCGTGTCCAGGCAAGAAATATATTGTAAATGTAGCATAAAGGAAAATAGAGTTTAACATTCAGGGAAGCAACTAGCACAGACTTGAAGTTCCAGCAACTTGCTGGGTAGAGGGAGGGACTTTTATGGACATAGCGATGGATTGAATTCAAGACGTCTCCCTGAATCACGATTCTGGCTCAAGCCTTGCCCAGCAAGTCGCCCTGGCCCCGGTTTCATTGTCTTGTTGTCAGCATGTAACTGTCGTGGCAGTGGTAGCGGCTGATTCCAACTACTAGTAGATATACCAATGACTTGATTTCAATGTGCTTCGGTATTTCTCAGCGGGAGTTGACGCTGGGGCTCGGAGGTGGAGCGGAAACGAGGATAGGAGCAGGACAAGATAAGTACGAGCCAGGTAACAACCTCTCAAGCACACGGGAAGGTTCGAGGATTGCAAATGGAATGCATGGTCGAGCTGGACACTTACACTCACACTCCAATACATCCTATTTAAGGTGTCAGCGTAAAACTGAGTCAGTCAAAATCTGAAACCGGTCAGAATTTCATCATCCATTTTCCATCCAGATACCTCAAGACAGTGTAGCCGCCGAAATCAAATCCTCCGCAACTTTATCCCTCGGAAAAATGGAGCACTCAAACTCCTCGGGATGTCTTTAAAATCACACCTTTAACTTCAAGAAGTGGTTATGCGTGACCACCTGGACTTACATGACGATCCCGCGATCAACAGTGACTGCGGCCTTGACAGGAATTTCGTGGCCATTCTCATCTTTTGCTTTCGTCACTTTGAATACGGAGAGGACCGACGAGATGACAATGAAGATTGTGGCATCGACGAAGTGACGTCCAGGACAGATCCTCTTGCCATAGCCGAACACGAATGAGAGCGTTGGATCGTCTCGGAGGCTCCCATCTTTATTGAGAAAACGCTCAGGCTTGAATTCCTCTGGATCCGGGTAGGCCTCAGGGTCGTGCAAGATCGCCCTGGAGTACATCAAATAGACAATCGGATGCCTGGATAATCAACGTACCATGCGTCGGCTAATACGGTAGTACCTTTAGACCAAAATAATTAGCGACGATGACCGAAAAAAAAAGTGCAATCTGACCTTTCGGAATGAAAAAGCCTCTGTAAACATCGTCCCTGGTTAATGAATGGGGAAGAGCTGAAAGGCATCATTAATTTCATTACCACAATATATTGACGCGACTCTTTGGAATCTTACCCATGGGCAAAACCAAATGCCATCTCATCAACTCTTTACACAAGGCTTCAATGTACGGAAGACGTGGCCTATCATTGAACGTAGGTAACCGGTCTCTTCCGATTACAAGATCGAGCTCTGCCTGCGCTCGACTTTGCACCTGCGGAAAAAGGACCAGGGCCAGAAAGAGTGAGATCATCGAGGACGCAGTCTCAATCATAGACGTCAGCAAGAAGATGCGGGATTATGGAGAAACACACAGTCTCAAACCCGGCTAAAGAGAGATGTTGTAAGTGCAATTACTCGATCCGTGAATATTACGTTTCAAGGCCACCTTGATACATTGATCCCATGACCTCCTTAATGATCTCCTCCTGCTTTTGACGTTTAGAGCCAACAAAGCTGTCTAACTCCTGCAGATGCTCGCCCGCCAATGAATGCACTGCTGTGCCATTATGCTACGGTGAGCAGTGTCAGCTAAGGTGACTACCAGGGGGACGATCACCACACCAGAGCATTCTTCACAAAATCGATAGGTTCATTCCTTATCCTCTCACTGAGTTTCCTAACTATCCGGGCCAATGGTTCATAGCTGAGGAATGGGACCCATGAAGGAATGTGCCGCACTAAAACTAGTTGTCAGACACCACTATTATGGGAAAGATGAAGTTGGAAATCGCACGAAATGGGAGGTGATTTACCAGTGTTCCTCCGGGTAGGAAGAGTGGTGACAGTATTTCAGCTGCCCCGGTCGGCGCTTCTAAAATTTTGTCACCGTCTTTTAGATCGTAGCCATACGTGAGTGACATGATGAGTTTCCCCTGAAGGCTACGTGGCCTTTAATAGTCATGCGATATGAGGAAGACGGGTAACTGACCGTCCGACATGGTCTCGGAAGTTTTTTGGGTTCGTACGAAGTTGTGCAAGAAATTCATAGGTCTTTTCCAGCATCATTTGCCGATACGACACCATTGCATCAGGTCGAAGACTGCGATTTAATAACTTTCGTCCGTTAAGCCAAGTCTCATTTACTCCGATCATGAATAGCGGCCAATCGAAATCCGTACTAAAGGGCCGAGGTTGTCAATATGACGGTTCTTTGAGAATAAAAACGCTTTAATACGAACATTTCTGCGATCGGCAAGTAAGGCCTATCTGAGTATATTTCCCCGCGCTTCTCAAGGAGATCCTTAACAGCCGACACCGAACACAAGACGACGACGACCTGAGAAAAAACGCGTAGACAAATAACATCGCCTTGGGACACGTGTTTCAGCCGGGGCGAGCCAGTGTCCCGAGAATGCTACACCCACCGTATTTCTTGGACATGTCAGAGTACCCGATCCAAGGCGCATTCTTCGGGACATCAAGTAAGTTCCCAATTATTGGCTGAGGTGGGGGCCCAGGTGGATAAGGGAGCCCTCTTCGTCTTCTATGGTCACGGAAGGCAACAATGAGGTAAAAGAGAAAGGAGAATGCAAGGGCGTCAAATGCATTGATGAGAAGGAACTGCATGACCGGAGTGTCTACTTTCGGGCCCAGGGGACTCTATGAGGCTATAACCCCATCCCAGTGAACTTATATGCCTTCGCTCG
>WNFQ01004041.1_pt1 | contig 26028 bp, 28 predicted proteins | sample 5400171 | NCBI WGS metagenome assembly WNFQ01 (sample SAMN13153356, study PRJNA577476) | soil metagenome | isolation source: 20 cm soil under Madrone tree | place: USA:California | collected 2016-06-14
ACTTTTTTTTGGTCCTTTGAAACGTTCAGTAAAGAGCGTAGTGAGCAGTAGGCTCACGGATGCGGGCCAGGATACCTCAGAGCGAACTGGTCGCAGTTTTCCACGCTGTCAAAACTCTGTCATGTCCATGTCGCCCGTCGCCACTAGAAGTCCAGTACCAGCCGGTGATCGTGTAGGCAGTGAGGAGGACTGTTGCTGCCGCGCAGAAGATTCGTAGCATCTCCGTCATTGTCGCACAGGGTTTGATGGCGATGCACCCAACGGCGCCGGTTTTCTGTCACGTACGATAACCTCATTCGCTCTAGCGCAATGGACGGTCCTGAAAATGACATGTGGGGCCGTGGAGCCGCAGTCAGTCTCCAAACAAACAAAAGGGTGAGACAAAAGTGGGGTTCAATTGGGGCATAAAATGTTCTGACCGGTTTTGTCGTGAAGGGGCGGTACGGGAATCGGGTTACCCGCGGCAGGTTGATTATTTTGGTATTGGTGAGAGTTGGAGGGGCATGCTGTTGGAACAGAAGTTGGAGAACGATGGGTCAACGGCGAGCGATGCCAGTGGAGAGACGACGCGTCTCAAACGATTCACTCGTTGGTCAAATGAACGTACATAAATTCATCGTGAGTTAGCCGTGATGCCATATCATATATTGAAGATATCCGCAAGTCGGTTGGTGCTGCCAGCGAGCTCAGCACCGTGCCAAGGCGATGCTCATTTGGCGGTAGCCAACCAACTACCGTCACTTGCTACTCCACGGGTCATCTATGGTGGCAGCTGCCTCACCCGACCGCCGTTCGACGCACCTAGCCAGATGCGCACGTCTTACCCACTTCTGATACTCTGCCAACTATTAATAACCTGCGTTTCCAATCCCAGCTTTGGAATCGTGAGGAGCCGACCTTGTTCGACCTTCTCAGCCTCTCATGTCATCATCAGCCTTTGCTATACACCTGGTCATTGTCGCCTCCTGCCGCGGCCATCATGATAACGCCAAGCTTGACGACGATAACTCCGGTTGTCTATCTCAAGTTGAACATCTCACTTGCGTTGGCCATTTGCCGCGGGCATTCTGTGACAGCGGCGTATGCGAATTTTGATGACAGCTCAGCCCATCATTCATTACGTCTAGATGTTCAGAGACAATCATTCTTATTTTATTTTTCCTCTCGCTTTCTCTCTCACACTCTCTAGATTCCCGCATGAGCTCTTCCCCACTGCCACAGTGGCTTTTACCCACCAAATCGTCTCACGGCCGTATATCTTTCCGTCCTAATGGTTTCCGAGTCTTTCGTTCCTTTAACAACATTCCTGGAATTGGGATCTCAATTGCCTCCTTTCTTTTGGTCGGACTTATCCTTTACATGACCTTCTTGTCACCGCACGGCCCTCTATTGCTCAGCTCTTCAAAGTGGTCCACACCCACAAACCACGTCTCTTCGCCGTCTGACGGCCTTTCCCTCGAACAAATCAAGGGCATAGTAGCTCCTACTCGAGGCTTTTTCTCGCGGGACTATAGCCTCTACCTTGGCTGGAATAATGTCAGTATGCGTGGAAATCTGATCTGATTCGAGCCAAACTGATGATCCTAAAATACTGTAGATGCAGTATATTCTCAACGCAGCCATCCTCCAGGCAAATTTGCTCGATCGCACCTTGGTTATTCCTTCATTTGTTTACGCACGTGCATGCGAGTATCATATGTATGTGTTTTCCCCCTTTGACACCTCCTGTGGCTTCATCACAACGCGTGGTCGAGGACAGTGAAGCTTGTGCAGACTATGCAGTAATGGTCAACCGGGGCGACGCTGTGGGCGTAGATGATTGGCGGGAGCTTCCCATCGAACAGCAAATGGCCTTCCGCATACCGATTTCGGTCATGGTCGATCTCCCTCATCTCCGTTCACGGCACCCAGTCATCACAGTCTCGGAATACCTCCGCTTACACGGGCTGGACCCGGAGATCGAGTCGAGTCGTGGAAATTGGCAGAAAGAATTATATCAATCCCACCCCAGTGCCTTCGAGTCTAACAAGACAAAGACGCCATCATTGTTCGTCATCGAGAATCAGTGGTACGAACCCTCAGGCTATAACCGAGTCGATTACATTCCGCAGGCGATGAAGGAGCGGGGGAACTGGGAACCTTACCCCCCATCACAGCGTCAAGAAATGGGCGGATACTGGCCATCTTCAGAGCCAACGGAAATATCAAAGCGACTGTCGGATGTCCTGCGGGACTTTCCAGCCGTTTTGGATTGGGATACTGCAAAACCCATTTTGCGGTCCTCCGAGTTTGAGTCGGAAGTGGATCTCGATAACGACAAGGCTGTGGAGGATCTATTAAACGCTAACGGCTGGGAAGTTCTGTACACTTTCTTCTCTGGGTGAGTATCATGGTTTCTCCCCTTTTTACATGGTTATTTACAGAGCCTTCCCCTTAACATGATTCTCTCTCGCTCAAGTAACAAATATGAACTAGACAGGGCTATCATCCAGCCCATCAAACAAGTCGCCCCTCGCTCGTCGATACGAGGCTTCAAGGATGACTATAACCACGTGGATACCGACGTCGTTGTGGTCGAAGGGGAGACTCATGTGTGGCGCAAGCCTGTAAGAATCTCACCTCATTTTTTCTCTCGCACGCGAATACGTGGTCAACGCTAACACCGATTTCGTTTCTCCGTTCCGCTTAAAGGGGGCCATGCGCTTCACAGAGGATCGAGCACGCTTTGAATATACAGGTATGGCCGTCCATGCAACCCTACAACCCCAGCCAATTCTCGCTCTTGGCGAAATTCTCGCCGCGCGTATGCACCAACTTAATGGCGGCCGTCTTTGGATGGGAGCCCACTTGCGCCGCGGAGACTGTGAGTGACACAAACCGTTATTATGACATCAACATTTCACCAATTCAACCTGATGACCACCATTTTCCATGACCCACTGCACCGACTGATCGACCAATCTATCGCACCCACCGACCCACACAACTCTACAAAAAAAACGCAAACCAGTCATCCGCGTGGAATGGGTGATGGAAAAGACACCCGAAGCTCACATGAGGCGTGTAAAGAACAGACTAGAAACAGGGCGTTCGCTCCTGGAACACCTAGGAAACGTGACGACGTACGACATCGAGAACGTCGAGCCGAACATGGAGCAGACGACGTTCCCGCCCCCGCTACCAAACGACCGCTTCTACGTCGCCACGGACGAGCGTGACCCCGACGCGCTACGAGTGTTCAGCGAAGCCGGCGGCGTGTTCTTGGCCGAGCTGCTCACGATGGAGGATAGACGTGCGTTCGGCTGGCCGCTGATGCTCACGGACGTGCGCGCGCTCGTCGAACAGTCGTTGCTTGCGCATAGCGCGTACTTTTATGGCCACATGCTCAGTTCGTTCTCGGGACGAGTCGCTAACTTGCGTGCCGCGCGAGGCGCAGATCGACGCACGGCACTCATAGACTGATCTGTCTATCAGACCCCGGATCATATATCCCACGTCTACTGTACTTAACCCCTGTATTTAACTCCTGCATCCATTTTATTTATTATGCTAATGTACTATACCACGCAAGTCCACTGCGAAAATTTTAAATCATGAGTTTTCCAGCCAAAGCGGACGAAAAAACACATCGGGGAAACAATTTGTGATAACAAAAATCAAAGAATCTGATAAGATGTACAGTATAGGTAGCCGGTGCTGGTGCATACAGTATGTTTTTTCGATGGCTGGCCTTTCCATCCAAACAGTTCGGCCCTGATGAAAGATTAATGATCGGCCATCGTTGCGTAGCGCGAGAAAAAGGCGGTTTCGAGCGTGGTGGTGGGGTGTGTCACGCCAGGAGACGTTGTAGGGCAAGGTGCTGGGAGATTGAAATTTGCGGGAGTCGAGGTGTTAGCGTTGACTCTCGCTGGTTGTTTCCCGGGGCGTGTGCACTCTTGTGGGCCCTTAGAGGTCGCCCGTTTGTCGTCCAACCTTTGACTGTTGGGTTCGCGTGCATTTCGGTCTTGTGCACGTGGTTCGCGTTACAGGGAGTGTTTGTGGTTAATAAATAAGTAAGTGCGCAGAACCTTTATCCACCCTTCTGGGGCAGTGAAAGGTCGTTGCTACATGAGGAAGGCGATGCGACGACAGCATGAATGCCGAGCGCGACGTGATTGAGATAGAGACGAGAAGGCGCGGACAGATGACCTTTGCCCATCCTCCCAATCGCAAAAAGCAACCGAGAGAAACGCGTGTCCTGTATGCCAACATGTGATAAACCATCAAAAACGCACCGCAGAAGCACATATATACGCACCTAGACAACGCCCAACACTCACCTAAACCAACCCGTCACACACATCCTCCTGCAGCTCCTCCTCCTCCTCATCGATCCTCAATCCACCCTCACCTTCTCCTCCCTCCCCCCCGACAACACAAGCTCTCTCCGTGCCCTCTCCACGACTTCGTCAAGCCCAATCCCCACAATGCGCGGCAACACGCTACACGCCACGGCCGCAGCGCCCAACACGACCAGTAGCGTCACTACAGTGGGCAGCACGGAAGCCGGGAGGATGCCGAGTACCAGTGGCTCGAGGAGCACGACCAGTGGCACTGCCTCCCTATCGTGACCCGTGTGGCGTTGCGGAACAGGGATGCCCTCCTGCTTGAGACGGATCCTCGCCAGATGGAGACGCCGCGGTGCCATGATGTCCGTGCGCGCGGAGGGAGAAGGAGGAGAAGGAGACGATATGATGGGACGATGCAAGCCGAGCACGACCTGCACAGGATACTTTTTTTTATTCGTTTTCAAACGTTCAGTAGGAGCGTGGTGTGTGAGGGACTCACAGATGCGGGCCAGGACACCCTCAGAGTGAATCTGTCGTAGGTTTTCCACTCCGCCGAATCTCCGTTATGTCCATGCCGCCCGTCGCTATCAAGGTCTAGCACGAGCCAAAGATCGTATGGGCATTGAAGATTACTGGTGCCACTGAATGGATCCATCACATCTTCATCGCAGAGTGGGTCGGAGTGTGCATCCAACAACGGCGCCGGTATTCTATCGCGCACGATAATCTCGTTCGTTCCAGCGTGAAGGACGGTCCTGCACGCATATGACATGCGGGGCCGCAGTCAGCCTCCAAACGAGCAAAAGCGAGAAAGGGTCTTCTTCACCAGTTTTGTTGTGTAAGGGGCGGTACGGGAATCGGGTTCCCCGCCGCGAAATTGATTATTTCTGTATTGGCGAGAGCTGGAAGGGCCTGCTGTTGGAACAGAAGTTGGAGAGCGAGGGTCAAAGGTAGACGGTGCCAGTGGAGCATCGAGTCTTACAAGAGGTCATTACAGTACCGTAATTCAACGTATATGAATTTGAAAATAAATGTGTACAAGCTGTCTGCATTGCCAACTCTACTTCTCATCCTCCCTGCCAACCTCCAGCTCGTCATCTGTTGGTCGACGTCCCTTCTCGTCTACCATGTCTTTTGCGTACACAGTCTTCTCTTCGGTATACGACGTATCCTTAATACCCCAAATCACGATACCAGCAAGCGGGAACGACGCCATCATCGTGAGCCAGCTCGCAAGCAGCTCGTTCAGAAGCGGCGTAGAAGTCGCGTCCATGCCAAATGAGCCCGCCCCGCCCGCTGACTGGATGGCCTTGTAAAAGCCCGTCATGCGCGCGAGTGTAAACGGATCGTTTGAGATGGCACCCATGATCCAGTACGCGAGAGCTTGGTACGCCGCGTCACCAAAGTAAACTGCACGTTTGTCGGGTGTTTGATCAGCCTGACTCCGCACGGTCCCAAGAAGAACGGACATACAGAAGAAGAAGAGCGCGCCTTTGCTGTGGTAGGCCTTTTCGGTGTAGTGAAGTTTGGTGCGTGAGGTACGGTCAAACTTGACTTGCCATGCGAGAGCGCAAGACCAAACAATGGTGATGACGATGGTGACAAATGCCAAACCGAGGAAGCCGCGCGTGCGCCGTCTGAAACGTGTGCCATCAAGGACGAAGAAGCCGATCATCAGAGCCCCGACGATGGCTCCAGCACCCGACAACGTTCCATTTAGTGCGCCTAAATTCAGGAGCAAAATGTTAGCCAGAGTACGGATATAAGGAAAAGTATATAAATATATACGCACGAGTTGCTCCGTCAAAGTAAAACGCATTGACGGCACCTTGATATGCGTAAAAGTAATTGCTCGCGAAAAACATAGGCAACAACAAGAGGATACGCTTGTCTTTGACCACTTTAACAAAGTTTTGGAGCTCCTTGCGCACAGACGAGGACGCCTCAACCTTCACGAGCGTACCATCCTCTCGTACTATCGCGTTAGGGGGTAGAATAAAGATCGTTGATGCCGTGCCGAAGAACATAATGATCATGAATGCCTAGCTGGAGGGTGAGGACACGCGAGTAGAAATTCAAAGGGTAAAACAAGCAATACCAAGTACGTCGCGGTTGACACGGCGCTAAGCTTGCCGGAGCGAATGTTGATGGCAAGGGCAATAAGGGAACCAATAAGGGACCCAAACTGGAAGATGGCCCAAAAGACGGCGAATGCCTTGCCCTTGTCCTTTTCGAGTGGATAGCTCATCATGATCGAACCCTGGGCGGACCACAGCAGAGCCGCGGATACGCCGAGCACTCCGCCGGCGAAAATGAGGAACCAGCGCGTTCCCTGCGTCTGGAAACTACAGCATTCCACGTGGGGCATGCAGCGAAACAAAGTGTATGCTCGTACAGGAGTGGAGCGAGCATGACGACTTGCAACGAGGACTCACCACCACAATGAACCGATATAGAGCGAATAGCCGAGTGAGCCGATGGAGAGGGTCAGGCGGGGTCCGAGCACTAGTATGCGTTGGGAAAAAGAAGCGACAGTTCATCATGACCAGAGTCCACGGTCATCGGATCAGAGAAAAGACGCACGGTTATTGACCCCTCCTGACACCAAACCGGTGAGAGCAAACATCCCGTAAAGGACACCGTTGGCAGTATCAGAGAGGGCCGTGTCCTGTGTGCCTCCAGCGCCGAGGTTAGAAACGGCGCTGAACATGCCGACCGTGGCGAAACAGGTTATCCCTGTCCGGACAGAAGAAGGATGAGTGTCAGGACACGGAACACTAGAGACAGAGCAGATGTCGCGGCACGTACCAACTAGGACGACCTGTGCCATGGGGGTTCTGATTGATGCATGGTGAGGAATAAGCTCGCACGAGGGATGATCTACTAACCTGTACCATGCCGGGAGAGTGAGCTGCATTTTGAGGGCCTATGCGTGTACGCCTCGGGTGAGACAGCAGAGGGTGCAAGGAGGATGGGAGAAGGCTCAATCTGAATCCAAACGGCGCATATTTCTTTAAGAATGTCCACAGTAGACGCGAAGGAAATCTGGTTCGTAGACAGTTCAGAGCAACGGAACCCAGACAGACGGAGAGAGAAGACCGGAGGACCGCATGGCACAACGTTCTTCTTTTCCCGTGCCCTCGTTACACTCCGTCCATCTGCCGATTAAATAAACCAGCGCGGTGCCGGATCACGAGCATCTCCTCCGAAATCACCCGAGAACGCATGGGGATCAATGTGGAGACGTTGAAGACATGAATATCATGATGCTGCCAAAAGGACTACTAAGTTAAAGATTTTTCCTCTGATAAGAGTAAACGGGCTGATATTTAAGTCTAATAAGAGTTTTTCCCTCAATCAGCTCACATGACCACGCTAATTGTCCCTTTTGGATCTGAAAAACTCCAAACCATCGTACGCAGTATTCCCCTTCCCCCGCAACCATAGTCCCGAAGATAGTCCCGAAGAGCCTTGAGCGCTGCAGATAAGACACGAATAAAGATTCCGAGTCCTAGTCACCTCGGGCTCTCAGCAAAGATGTCTAACCAACTGCAAGAATCTAAGCTGTCATTTGCTACGCGACCTATGGTGATGCGCCCCACGCCGTCATGAAAGGTAAAATAAATGTGGTTGTCTTGGCTTGCTTTGTTCTGTGGAGATTGGAATTTTTTTTTGGTCATGTTGCGAAATGACTGCGCCTCGATGACATCCACTGGCGACACGGTCTCGCCCGACCGTTCGACTCACCTCGCCAGCTGCGCATGTGTTATTCACGCTCTGCCAATTGGCACACAGGTTGAGATGGTGGAACCATTCAGACTTGTTCCATCATCTCAACCTGCCATGCCATTTCATTTTGTTTATCCAGCTAGTCTTTGCCATTGCGCCATGACAGCAACACGGTTGGAGAACCCAACAATCGGCAATGATAACTCCGGTTGTATATAGCAGGTTGAACGTCTCACCTGCATTGCCGCGGGTTTTTGTTCTGGACTTTGTGACAACCGCGTATGCGAAAATTGTATGACAGCCCAGCCATCCACTCATAACGTTGAGATCCTCAATCATTCTCATCTTATTTTCCCTCCCACTTTTTCTGCCACCCTCACTAGGTCCACATGAGCTCTGTTCCATTGCCACAATGGCATTCGCTCACCAAGTCATCTCATGGCCGTAAATTTTGCTGTCGTATCGGTCTCTTTCCCTTTAATAACATCCCTGGAATCGGCATCCTCTTTGGCTCCTTTTTTGTCGGGCTTATCCTTTACATTACCTTCTTATCACCGCATAGCCCTCTATTGCTCAGCTCCTCGAAGTGGTTCACACCCACAAACCATATCTCTTCTTCTCCGTCTGATGGCCTTTCCCTAGAACAAATCAGGACCATCGTAGCTCCCACTCGAGGTTTTCTTGCGCGGGACTATAGCCTCAACCTTGGCTGGAATAATGTCAGCATACGTGACAATCTGATTTGAACCGAACTGATGATGCCAAAATAGGTGCAGTATATTCTCGACGCAGCCCTCCTCCAAGCAAATTTGCTTAATCGCACTTTGGTTATTCCTTCATTTGTTTATGCGCGCGCATGCGAGTATCATACGTATGTGTTTTTTTTCTGTTTCACACGTCATGCGGCTTCATCACAACGCATCGTCGAGGGCAGTGAAGCTTGTGCAGACTATGCAGTAATGGTCAATCGAGGCGACGCTGTGGGCTCAGATGAGTGGCGAGAGCTTCCCATCGAAGAGCAAATGGCCTTCCGCATCCCGATTTCGGTCATGATCGATCTCCCTCATCTCCGTTCACGGCACCCAGTCGTCACAGTCTCGGAATACCTTCGCCTGCACGGGCTGGACCCTGAGGTCGAGTCGAGTCGTGGGCACTGGGAGAAAAAATTGTATCATACCCAGCCCAATGTCTTCGAGTCTAACAAGACAAAGACGCCATCGCTGTTCGTCATCGAGAATCAGTGGTACGAACCCTCGGGCACTACCCGAGTCGATTACATCCCGCAGGCGATGAGGGAGCGGGGGAATTGGGAACGTTACTCCCATTCACAAAGCCAAGAAACAGGCGGACACTGGCCCTTTGTGGTACCAACGGAAATATCAGGACATCTAGCGAATGTCAATCCAGGCGTTTTGGATTGGGATGTTGCCAAACGCGTTTTGCGATCCTCCAAGCCTGAGTCAGAATTCAATCTCGATGACGATGAGATTGTCGAGGACGTATTAAATGACAACGGCTGGGAAGTCCTGCACACCTTCTTATCCAAGTGAGCATCATGGTTTCTTCCTTTTTTACACGATTATTTTCAGAGCTGATTCAAACCTTCCCCGTCACCCGTTTCTCTCCTCGAGTAGGGGATGGGATCTTGACAAGACGGTCATTTGGCCCATCAGACAAGTTGTACCTCGCTCGTCGATACGAGGCTTCAAGGATGACTATTACCACGTGGATACCGTCGTCGTCGTGACCGAAGGGGAGGTCCATTTGGGGCGCAAGGCCGTGAGTAATTTCCCGCATTTTCGCGTGCATGGTTAATACAAACTCTCATCTTAACTCTTCGTTCTGTTCACAGGGGGCCATGCGTTTCACCGGGGATAGAGCACGCGCTGAATACGCAAGTATGATCCTCCATGCATTCATACAACCCCAGCCAATTCTCGCTCTCGCCGAAACTCTCGCTGCGCGCATGCACCAACTGAACGACGGCCGTCTTTGGATGGGGGCTCACATGCGCCGCGGAGACTGTGAGTGACACACTCTATTACTATGACATCAATTCCTCATCACCACCGATGCAAACTGCCTTTTTTGTACCACCTACCACACCGACTGACCGATCGACCGATCACACCCCGGCATGCACAACTCTGCACCATGAACACAAACCAGTCCTCCGCCTTGGATGGGTGATGGAAAGTAGTATAGAAGAGCATGTGAAGCGTGTAAAGAACCGACTAGAAGGAGGGCGCTCGGTCTTAAGTCACTTAGAAAATGTGACGACATTCGATATCGAGAACGTCGAGCCGGACGTGGATCAGATGGCTTTCCCGCCTCCGTTTCCAGACGACCGCTTCTACGTCGCCACGGACGAGCGCGACCCCGACGCGCTACGAGTGATCGGCGAAGCTGGTGGCGTTTTCCTGACCGAATTGCTCACGATGGAGGATAGGCGTGCATTCGGCTGGCCGCTGATGCTCACGGACGTGCGCGCGCTTGTCGAGCAGTTGGTGCTGGTGCATAGCGCGTACTTCTATGGCCACCAGTTAAGTTCGTACGCGGGACGAATCGCGAATATGCGTGCGGCACGAGGCGCAGATCGACGCACGACGCTCCTAGATTAATCTCTCTAATCCTACCATAGTTCATATTGTTACCACTTCCACCGCACATCTACTGTATACCTGACCCCCTGCAGGGTTCATCCCACTCATTCCATTTTTCTTTTTCTTTTTTATAACGCACACAGAAATGTATGGTAATTTAGGCTAGCTACTAGTTGCGACACGTCATACTATACCAGGTTAAAGTCCGCTACGGAAATTTTAAATCACGATTTTTCAGTCCAGCCAAGCCGGGGGGAGGGAAAAATGAATGGACAAGAGAATGCATGATCAGTGCTACAATAGAGACGTCAGGAATTCGATTTGGAACAGTCCGATACAGTATTTTGGGGATCAAACATCAGGATCTTTGTCAAGTCACATACACCAGTCGTGTGCGCAAAACGTCTATCTTTCCGCATCCACATACGAAGGCCAACAAGAAAAAAAAACACACCGCCACCCCATATCAGTTGCTGGGAAAAGGGTTCCTGGTGGTTACAGCACCTTTCATAAATAGCGGGATCGCAAATTTTCAGCGCGCCACATTTCAAATCAAGACCCCAGAACCCCCTTCATCCAAGCTCATGTCGCACAATGCTGGGTCTCGCTCAAGCATTTCATAAATCTCTCTCAGTTATCTAAGGTGTATGTACAGTAGTATGTATTTCAGGGTGTCCAATGTGAAAAGCTGGAGAAACAGAGCTTATGCAAGTGTGTGTTGAAAGGGAGACTTTCACACCTTGTCCCTCGTGATTCTAACAGTGCCGCACGCGTCCGCGGCATTAGCGACTCCTACACAGTGTGTAGCAGCCCAGTGCGGCCTTTTCTACCAAGAATCAAGATGCGCGCAAGTGTGCGCGATAGGCAGCGACTGCCATCTATCAGGCTCAGTGCAGCCTCTCATTTCTGTCTCCGACAGCGCAGTGGCGCAAGACGTGCGTGCATCGGATCTACACGGGGTAAGGGAAATAATCTTTTTTTTGGAAGGTGTTATATCGTAAAGGGTGGATGGGGATGCCGGTGGTTCTAATGCATTTGTGTGTGGTTCTTGGTTATTATCAGTGTGTGTCTTGGGCAAGATTCCTCCTTGCGATTCAAGGAGCCGCCACTTGTGCGCATTGATATCACGTGCCGCTTACAGTTTCAGAACTTCAAGTTGAACTTGAACTTGAACGGCTCGGGTACCCTTCGTCAGTGGCTTTTCTTCTTGATCAGATGCGGGACGGACGCAGGAGGCGGAACACGGTCGTGTGGCGTTATGCTGGGTTTTCCGTTGTCCCGATGATGGCTAGTGATGTGATCACGGTTGACAACGAGACTGGGAACGTTGAACATCTCACCTGCGTCAAGCTGCATTGCCGCGGGCATTTGTTCTGGAATCTGTGACGGCCGCCTATGCGATATTGGGTGATGGCTCACTTATAGCTTTGAGATGCTCAGACTCGGAATCAATCCTCATTTTCCTCTTGCTCTGTCTGCCATCCTCACCAACTTTCTTCATGAGCTCTGGCCCCCTGCCACAATGGCATACGCCCACGCAACCGTCTCACGGCCGTATATTTTGCAGTCGTAATGGTTTCTTTCGCCCCTTTAATAACATCCCTGGAATCGGCATCTTCTTGGGCTCCTTCTTTTTGGTCGGACTTATCCTTTACATGACGTTCATTTCACCGCACGGCCCTCTATTGCTCAGCTCTTCGAAGTGGTTCACATCCACAAACCATATCTCTTCTTCTCCGTCTGATGTCCTTTCCCTCGAACAAATCAGGGGGATCGTAGCTCCTACCCGAGGCTTTTTTTCGCGGGACTATAGCCTCTACCTTGGCTGGAATAATGTCAGTATACGTGACAATTTGATTTGAGCCGAACTGACGATCCTAGAATAGATGCAGTATATTCTTGATGCAGCCCTCCTCCAAGCAAATTTGCTTAATCGCACCTTGATCATACCTTCATTTGTTTACGCACGCGCATGCGAGTATCACAAGTATGTGTTTTTTTTGTTTGACACTTTGTATGGTTTCATCACAACTCGATGTCGAGCGCAGTGAAGCTTGTGCGGATTATGCAGTAATGGTCAACCGTGGCGACGCTGTGGGCGTAGATCAGTGGCGGGACCTTCCCATCGACCAGCAAATGGCCTTCCGCTTCCCGATTTCGGTCATGATCGATCTCCCTCATCTCCGTTCACGGCACCCAGTCATCACAGTCTCGGAATACCTCAGTCTACACGGGCTGGACCCGGAGATCGAGTCGAGTAGTGGATACTGGCCGAGAGAATTGTACCATACCCACCCGAATGTTTTCGAGTCCAACAAGACAAAGACGCCATCGTTGTTCGTCATCGAGTATCGGTGGTACGAACCCTCGGGCTCTAACCGAGTCGATTACATTCCGCAGGCGATGAAAGAGCGGGGGAATTGGGAACGCTACTCCCTGTCTGAGGGTCAAGAAACAAGTGGATACTGGCCGTCTGAGGAGCCAACGGAAATATCAAGGCGTTTGACGAATGCCATGCGTGCCAGTGACTATCCAACTGATTTGAGTTGGAATTCTGCTAAAAGCACTTTGTGGTCCTCCGGGCTCGACCAAGAAGTAGATCTCAACGATGATAAGGTTGTCGAGGATGTATTAAATGCCAACGGCTGGGAAGTCCTGCACACTTTCTTCTCCGAGTGAGCATCATGATTTCTCTTTACAACATTGTTTTCCAGTCTAACCCAACTCCTCCTCTTCACCTGTTTCTCTCATCCTCAAGCAAGGCATGGGAACTTGACAAGACTATCATTCGTCCTACTAAACAAGTCGCGCCTCGCACGTCGATACGAGGCTTCAAGGATGACTACTACCACGTGGATACTGACGTTGTCGTGGTCGAAGGGCAGGTCCATGAGGGGACCAAGCCCGTGAGTATTTCCCCACATTTTCGCGTGCATGGTTTATACTGGCTCTCATTTTAACTCTCCATTCTGCTCGCAGGGGGCCATGCGTTTCACCGGAGATAGTGCCCGCTCTAAATACACAAGTATGATCCTCCATTCATTCGTACAACCCCAGCCAATCCTCGCTCTCGCCGAAACTCTCGCTGCGCGGATGCGTCAACTGAACGACGGCCGTCTTTGGATGGGGGCTCACATGCGCCGCGGAGACTGTGAGTGATACGCTCCATTACTATGACACCAGCTTCTCACCAACATAATCCAATTATTACAAACACCTTTTTTCACGGCCTACCTCACCCACTGACCAACCGATCGATCTCGATCCTGCACATGTACACAACTCTACACAATGACAATGGACACGAACCAGTCCTCCGCTGGGGATGGGTGATGGAAAAGTCTATAGAAGACCACGTGATGCGCGTAAAGAACCGACTAGAAATAGGACGTTCGATCTTGGAACACCTGGAAAATGTGACGACGTACGACATCGAGGGGGTCGAGCCCGACATGGAACAGACGGCTTTTCCCCCTCCGTTGCCAGACGACCGCTTCTACGTCGCCACGGACGAGCGCGATCCCGACGCGCTACGGGTGATCAGCGACGCCGGGGGCGTGTTCTTGACCGATTTGCTCGAGATGGAAGACAGACGTACGTTCGGCTGGCCGTTGATGCTCACAGACGTGCGCGGGATCCTCGAGCAGTCGCACAAGCTGAGCTCGTATGCGGGACGAGTCGCGAATTTGCGTGCCGCGCGGGGCGCAGATCGACACACGACACTTACAGATTGATCTGCCCGGACGATCCCGAATCAAACATCCCACTTCCACATCTACAGTAGTACAATAACCCTCCTGCAGGGTACATCCCATCCATCCATTCCATTCGTTTCAATTATTATGTGCATTTGGCAACGCATACAAAAATGTATGGTAATTTAAGCTAGCCAGTCGCTCATGTCACACTATACCAGGTCAAGTCCGCTGCGGAATTTTACATCACGAGTTTCCAGCCAAGGCGACGGGAAATAATGAATGGGAAAGTAAACCCACGACCTTCAGTGCTACAGTAGAGTACGCTTTAGGAACGCGATTCGGATACAGTATTGGGGTCAAACATCGTAGCCGTGTCCTGTGAGGATGCCGTCCTAACCGCAACGCAGGGTCGACAAGTCCGTCGAAGTCTCTTGCTCTTCCTCGCCACGTTGTGAGAGTGTCCGGGCCACACCATACGCGAAGCTACAGTGGGTAGAGGGTGAGCTTTTTTCGTTGTTCAGTGCATACGGCCTATCGATCGGCACTGTCCTTGGCTTTGTCATGTCGCGTGCACGCGCTGGTGTTGCATAAGGTTATCACGGCGCGCAAACGTCTTGCCACATTCACATACGAAGGCTGTGAGAAAAAAATAGAATAAAAAAAACACGCCGCCACCCCCAGATCAGTTCATCGTCCAGTGGGAAAAGGGAGGGAAGGAGGACACGTAGATCCACTGGGAGTTAAGGGAAATGTACGTACGCTTTTCGTGCGTGTGCAGAGATATCACGTGCCGCTTGAGGTGCTCAGCGCGGGCGAAGCTTTTTGAACAACCAGGAACGGCACAGATGTGTGTGCGTTCCCGTGCTTCGTCAGGCTCAGGTACCCTTCTTCCGCGGCTTTTCTTGATCAGGTGCGGGACGGGCGCAGGAGGCGGAACACGCTTGCGAGGTCCGCCACGTTGGGTCTTCCGGTGTTCCGGGGAAGGTTTGCGGTCATGGTCGATGACGGAACTGGTTCCGGTATTTGGCGGTGGTGAATCTTTTCCCTCAAATTTTGCTATGCCGACGACGACGACGTTCTTCCCCACGGCAGCGGCAGTAATAGGTGATACTGTATCACTATCGTCTCGTTGCTCCCCCTCGAACTGTGCGTACATTCGGCGTAATCGGGCCGGTACCCGAATCGGGCTTCCCGGACTCGGAGGACCCAAGGCCGAGGGGGAAGAGGGGGGTTCGATCGATGACGTAGCGGAATCCGTCGGTTCGGCGGATGAGGTACGGGAGGATGGGTAGAGCATCGTATAGGAGGAGGAGGAGACTGTGGATTCTCGAGCTGCAGTAGTGGTAGAGGAAGGAGTTTCAGAGGCACCATAACTATTCTTCGACTCGACGAACAAATGCGAATCGGGGAGGATTAAGGTCCCAGACCCTCTAGCGAAGAGGTGGGCCTCGGTGAGTGAAGGTAGCGGTGTATTCACAGAACTGTCGTCGGACATTGAGATACCTTGAAAATTTCTAGATAGCAAGAGTGATGAGCGCTAGGGGTTATTGTCAAAACATGTTGTCGATGTAGACCTGGGCTTCTCGCTAATTGTCATCAGGGCTTGTACCACAAACACGAATAAGGCCAGGAAATTGCTCGGCTTACCGGTGTAAGTGGAAGTTAGTTAGCGGTTGTTTTCTATTTTACCCTCGGTCAGCCAATTGCTAGTATTCTCCGGGGTGTGAAATTTGTAGTGGGCCGGAAGCAAAAAAAAACCCGATTGCCGTTGTTCCGAAACCTCGACTCGGACTTCTCAGATATTCAGTTCTCCTACCCAGGCAAGCGATAAAAGATTGTTTGATGAATGAAGAGAAAGGGGGGGATTCTCAAATTGTACTAACCCCGAGATAACCGACTTTCATCGATTGGTTTTTTCTTTCTTTGGTTTTTTGAGAAGAAAAGAACCACTACGGTATAAGGTGCCAGTCAAGGAAAGGAGGTCGCGCGTGTATGCTGAACGACTGGAATCTGAAAGGTGGAGGGATGTGATCAAGTTGATACTCGCTACCAGAAGACTTACCCAGGGCTGGCCTTGCGACCCCGAATGGCGCCTCGTGCAAGGGGAAGAACTTTTTTTTTCATGATGGGTGATGGGGTCAATGCTGCGGCTGGAGCCGAGCGGCCCGATATCTTTTCCGACATGACGGCTGCCGTCTCACGAGTGCGGAGAGGACGGAGGCTTCGAGAGCACTGTACAGTTCAGCTCTGTGCTTGGTCCTGAAGCCAGAATGATCGTAGTTCTTTGTCTGCAACTCGGGGTTGCTTCGCGGAGCGGTCAAATAGCGGCCGTAGCCAACTCCGCACCGCACCAAAATGCAAGATGGTAAGTGGACCAGGGATTCGTATTGATTGATTCAAGGCCGTTTAAGCTACACAGCATCGAACTCTTCTGGATTTAACTTTCTCGAGCCATAAAATACCCCTACGTCAGAGTCTACAGTGGTACGTTGTTATTAATACGTAAAAACGTAGCCCACATTCAATTGATTTCTTTGGTTGGCAAATTGAACTGGAACATTTTATGGCAAGCGCTGGTGGCGGACGCGTGTACTCAACCCATTTTGGGTGACGCGAACCTCATGTCGCATTGTACATCAAGGGATAATTATAGACCGCATCACCATCTGCTCTACGGACTCGGTACCAGCCACTCATGTCTCCTGGTCCTGGCTCTAACCTGTTTCTTGTAATTGGGGGTTGTTTCATCTTGACACGCAGTGGAGTCGGTCCTCCACCTACTAATCTAGCTAGGGAGTAGTTCTGGCCACCCAAAAAGAAGGCGTGTTAGGGTTATCATCTGCTGATCAAGAATAGCATTGTCATTTTGGTCACATCATAGGCACCACTAGTTCTGCCTACAAACGGGATACCCGGGGGGCTGGCCAGCACATCGTTTCAGCCTTTCATCGGAAGCGCCTCACTGTCCAAGTGAATCCCTGTAGAGCGCTTGCCGCGCGCTCCGAGTCCCACCTTATCGGTCCTAATCAGTAATTTAGTAGTTCCTGTGTATATAGTAGGGGAGCACAGGCGAGCGTTAAATGGTTGTGGATGGTAAAGTGACTGGCACATGTATGGTCGGATGACCTGTGGCGTTCCAATCTTATGGGCCCGTCCAAGCTTGGACTTCTCCATCATAAGTCGTTGACCAGATCGCAACGCCTCGATTACTCCATTTGTATGGTAAAAGGAAAGCACGTGCAGTCTCTGGAAACGAACGGTGGGAATCGAGTTCGCCGCGCTGTAAGATGAAGCCCGTCGGTCCATTGCAGTCCACCGCGCGGCGATGCCGTATCTGATTGAGATGCAGAGCCATACCTGCCACCGTGAAAGGCTGAGCTATATCATTGACGGTGCGGTTATCTAATAGCTACATTGTATAGGTACATTAGTTAATCGTTCCTATCAAACGGAAACGAGTCTATAGTACACGTACAAAGCCACAAAGTTCGTTATGTTCCATGTCTGTTTCTCAGATCCGACGAATAACGGGTCTTTATTCCACGAGTTGGGAGTTTGATGAACGCTATCGAAATGAACCTCACCTGTTAAGGACCGCCAACTAGTATGGAGAGGGGATTCATGATCGAGGCATAGCCCAGTAACGGTACACCAAAGCGTGTCGCGTGAGATGGGTTGTCGTCAAGAAACGAGGTTCAACAGGTTGGTGTCGATGGGAAGGACCCGTACGGGATCGCTGAAGATGGATGGACATGCGAAGAGGTGCTGACTATGCCACTTATGAAGCAGCCAATGGAGGGATGTAAAAGCGCCCGCGAGGAGTTGCAGGTGACCAGAAACTAAAGAATGCCTCGCGTGAGAGGAGCAAAAATATCCAGGGCGTTGCTGCGGGGCGGCGCACACACTCAACAAACAGATTCGAAAAAGCAAGGACGTGTTCTGTTCTTCCAAAGATATAGTGGTGGCGCACGTGAAAAACGTGGGCCATATTACTAAAAGTGCAGGACACGAAGCTTGAAGGAGCCGGCCAGCTTGCCAGGCCGGGCATAGCCTAACTGAGATCGCCTCCGTGCAACGCGGAAAGCTGGTGGATGATTAGGTTAGGCTGACTCGCCATGTGCTTGCACACTGGCACCACGAGGCGTCGATAATAAAGAACGTGATTCCGGCAATTGGTGCGACCTCGGCCTCGAGGGTGACAAGGTACCAACTAGAAACGAAAAAAAATGCGTCAATAAAATCACGACCATGTGAATGGGTAGTGAGATCTAGTGAGATCGTGGTTGGAAGCAACTTAAGTTTAGGACGAAAAGCAAGAATGGTGATCGCGATAATCGATGGTGTGTTGTCACATGTCGCTGTCAATGTCTGCATGAGTCCCAGGTTACTTGGAGCATTTCTTGCAGATTTCAGAACAGGATGAGAAACGTCCCAGATGCACAGCCCGATGGACGTGGCGCACATAAATCAAGGGGTAAGTACCCTTCGCAGCATTTTCACGGTTGATTGGGTGAGGAAGGCAATCGACAACGAATAGGAGGGAGGGATCAGAGAGGCCGGCGCCCACGGCCTCTGCCAGTGAGCGCCGAGTGTGCCTAATGGTCCGTGCGCGGCGACCGTAGGCTATAAAAGCCTAGGACCTTGCTTCTCGAAATCTTTACCACTCTGGCCTTTTGGCTTAGATCAAGTGTAGTATCTGTTCTTAATAGTTTAACCACTATTATGGGGGCACCGCCCTCATTACTGGTTATCTAATTTTTGCCGCCCCTGCTCCTCTGGCTCTGCTTGCAACCGGAGGACGTGATGACCTTGCCGCTGCACTACTGGCTAGTGTCGTCGGGGGACCACCTTTGCTTTCTTTTGCTGTTTCTGTCGATGGTCACCACTAGGTGGCACACTTGGTCTCAGCAAATGATTGGATGGGATGGTTCATTTGTTTATTGTAATTGTAATAAGCGTTTGATGATGTTATAGTTGGAATAAAATCCACTCATGTATAGGAAAGCAATTCCCAATGCCTGTAGGAACGGCGACCGGGTTCCAATGAGGAAATAGGGTGGTTAGGCGTGAGGGGCTAACGAGTAAATATAGATAAAAGTCGCTAAAATCGCATTGTATGCTAAATTACGACGTCTGTCCCACTAACAAATCCACTAACAAATCCCAGGAATCCTGGAATAGTCCAGCTAATTCCAGATTATTCCAGAGTCGCCTTCGGTGACTCCAACCATTGCCGGAGCCCGGTTGGCGATTTGTAAGAAGATTGGATGAGATCAGAGACAGGCATCACGTGGTGGTGATGCATTGCTGACAGATTTGTGGGAATGACGAACCGTATAAAACGAGTGGGCGCAATCAAGTCCTGCAAATTAAAACTCTCTATCTTCACTCACCACCTGTCTATCCACACATCAACATGCCAGTTGTACCCATTAATTCGCTTAATGACTTCAGGGCCCTTGTGCGTCGGGCAATATATCTGCGATTGGTGCCGGATGTTCACTGATAAATGTATCGGCGCTATAGATCAACTCGGGCCAAGTCGTCATCGTTGACTTTTGGGCTACGTGGTGTGGCCCTTGCAGAGTCATCTCCCCTGTCTTTGAAAGATTATCGGAACAGGGGGTGTACACCGGAATCAGGTTTCATAAGGTCGATGTAGATGAACAGGAGGCGATCTCTCAGGAGGTCGGCATCCGTGCTGTGCGCTGTTATCCCTCCTTTTTGGGGAGATAGAGGTGTTGACTCATTGCAGATGCCAACGTTCATCATATTCAAGAACGGGGAGAAGGTCGGGGAACTTGTTGGTGCCAACCCCCAAGGCCTCCAAGTCCGTACATTGATTGTCGACGTACATTTACGTGTCACTGACAAACCACACAGGAATTGGTGAGCGGGGCTCAGAACCTCATATAGGCCTGAGATACAATGTCTGCTCGTAGTTTTGTTTGCTGTACTTTAACCTATAGGCGGTGGGCGTCGTCGCAGGGGCGGGCAGTGTCTGGCCATTTGTTTTCCGATCTGCGCGATGTCTAATGGACGTGGGGTCGATTCGAGAACTGGGGTCTTGCATAATGACTTCGACGACCCTGTCTCCAACGCAAGCGTCATTAGAAGTTGGAGACAACAAGGCTCCATTCTGCGGGATGTACGTGGTTCGACGGACGGTAGCTGGTCGTTGACGCGCCCTCACGAGTAGATGTCGCCGACAGTTCTCTCGGTACACTTGTCCGCGATGCAATTTACTGTATTGCTCGCTCTCCTGTTTTCGCGCAGAGGCACGGCACGGCAACCTATATGTGGTTCATGCACTTAACTATTGGGTTGACTCTAGGCACACTCACAATGCTCGGAACCGTTTTATCGTGATCAGCTGGCGTCCGACATTCATGCGGAACCGTCGGCGTCAGCTGCGGAGCGCAAGGCGATGGTGGATCTTCTGAAGCGCTTCGAGGAGGATGGCCTCGATGATGATCCCTTTGCCAAGTTGGAAAACAGCGACGGTGAAGGTGTTGGAGGAGTTGATGATGACTTGCAGCGGCGACTGGCGGGCATCGATCTCGGTGAGCCTTGTTGTTCCTTGGGTGGCACGAATGCCTAACTACTACACCTATAGGGAGCGCATCATCTGCGGATAAAATATGGGCTGTTTTGACCCCCGAGGAGCGCGCCCGTTTTACCCGGGCTGTGAAAGACCCAGGCTCTGAGCTGGCCAAGACGCTTCTCACTAGTCCTGACCTTGCGGAGGACATACCTGCGCCGTGGTGGGTGACCCCGCCGAGTACACCGCAGGCTAATGCTCCCGTATCGCGCCCTGAACGACCTCCGGACATCATGGCCATACCGGAGGCGTTTTTAACGGACTCGACGTCACTTTCACATGCTCCTCCAGCCTTCCCACTGGCATACAACTTGGTTGCTATCCTGTGGGTCCCCAGTAGCGCTCTTTGTGAACTTTCTACTTATTTTTTTACGCGTCAAAAGTGTCGCATATGCATTCGCTTCACGACATCTTTCTGCCTACCCACTCTCTTCATCGTCAGCCGAGGCGCAATCCCTCGTTTCTCGTCTCGTGCCTTTTCTTGTTTCACGAGACGACAAGACACGCTTCCCTGGCATCGAGTCTGCAACTACAGACTTATTTTCACGCTTTAACGAGGTACGTCTATCATCTCAAACCGCAGGTTGTCTATCTTTTGTATCTTAGTGGCATTAACGATCGCGCAGGGCGCTATCACCTCAGCGGCGTTTGTGCACCTGCTGCGCGATGCAGCCACATTACTTCGCCTGCCGCTCGTTGCAGTCGAAGAAGACGAGGAGTGTGTGCCGGCACTACGAGCCCTTTCTGATCTACATGCGCTGTTCAAGCCACGCTCCCCGCGCACGGCGGCGAAAATTGTGTTCTATGCGGCGCAGGTGCATCGCATAGCTGCGTCTGCGTCCTTTTTATTGCGCGGCCTGCAGGCTGATGTGGAACGTTGGGCGGAAAAGCTCGAGAAGGAGGAGGGCGGAGAGGAACTTGAAGACCAAAAGCGACGGGAGGTTGCTGCTGCAACATCATTGGATACAGTCGACCCCCTCATGGCCCATTAGTACATACCTCTTCCTGAGCACGTCGAGACCTCCCTAGATAATTGTTACGGATTCCCTGAAGTTTAGGCTCGCCAGAATGGTCCCTTCCCGCCTAATGATTCTGGAAGTCTGGAAGATCACGTGCGCAGTGTATGTGATGGCCCGTAACGGCCCGATGGACTGCCAAGGCCAAGTGATTTGTTTCCGGCTTCCCATCACTAAACAATGCAGGAATCCACGACTCGCAAACGGAAGGCGGGCTCTCGAACTCCTGATCATGATATAGTCGAACAAACGAAATATGTGCGCACTTTCCGTTTTATTTCTGCTCGACGTACACCTTAAATGCTTTGTAATTGACAGCATACTACAGACCAGCGACAGAGTTCTTCCGGAATCTTCAAATTCTTTCTATTAATCATCATATTTTCCACCTCCTTTGCTCTGTACAAGGTGCGCACGCCAATTTTCCAGGCCCGCTAGAGGGTCACACTAGCTGTGGCTGGTTGTCGTGAACAGTACTCGCATTCCGCAAGGCGGATAGCCCTCGGTTGGCTAGGTCAAGAGCGCACCACAACTAGACATCTACCGGGATGGAGCACGAGCACCTACATCGGCCTTGAGGCTGACACGCCGAAGCGTGACGCCGTTGTTGAGGCTTTCCGGGTACGTCCCACGCAGTCCTTCATCTGTTGCTATGTGTGACATGCGTCAGTAGCACGCGTGGCTAGCGTATGGTGCGTCCATTTTGAACGCCCGTACATGAAACGTGGCTGAAATGAAAAACAGAGAGAGACGCCATGGGCGCTGACGAATACCACCCAATCAGTCACAAAGGCTCCAACCTCACGGAGAAGGGCGGAGTCGGCTATACCGTCGTCGATGCGATAGACACAATACTCCTCATGGGACTCGATTCTGAATACCTCCGCGCGCGCAGTTGGATTGAGCATAAGCTGTCCTTTGAGCGTGATGCCGACTTCAACACTTTCGAGGTGCGCCTCTTCTTCGAACTCTTGCGCACGGTGTGTGTACAGCGCATTGCGATCTTATACATTACGGTCCTTTGCAGACTACAATCCGCCTGCTTGGTGGCCTTCTTTCTGCCTTCCACCACTCTGGGGGCGACTCGCTCTTCCTGAGGCGTGCGCGAGATCTCGCGGACCGCATGCTCCCGGTATTCGACACCCCTTCTGGACTCCCACATCCTATGGTTAATCTCCAGCGGCGCGAGGGGGTCTGGGCTGAGGACAACAAACTTGTGAGCACGGCCGAGGCGTCGACACTTCAGCTCGAGTTTCGGTACCTTTCCGAGCTCACGGACGACGATATTTACTGGAAGAAAGCCGAGCGGGTAGGTTCACTCGACTTGGCTGGCAGGGTTCAGTTGTGCGAATGAGATGCGTTTTACAGGTGATGGCCGTCCTTAGGTCGGCACGTCAGCCTCCGGGCCTTGCAAGCATTTTCATGGAGTACGTGAGGCTGCCATCTGCAGATCGACCGAGCTGACCGAACTTTGAAGCCCTAACGTTGGACGATTTGTAACTTCCGCTATTAGGCTTGGGTCTCGTGGTGATTCCTATTACGAATATCTGCTGTGTGTTCATTATTTTTTGTTTATTAATGGGATCTCTGCTGACAGCTTCTGTCAGGAAGCAGTTCATTCAGACAGTGCGCTTTAATATACTCAGGTATTGAATTTCGGCTCATTCTTATAATTGTAAGGATCGAACAGAGGGCGTTTATCGTGAGGCAAGTAGGGAGACACGTCACAACCTCTTCATCTCGCCTAATTGCGTTCTGCAGATGTATGAAGACGCAGTCCAAGCGATCCATGATCACTTGATACAGAAGAGTCTTCAAACGGGGCTCACTTACACGGCAGAACTCATTCCTGAGCGTGACCCTCGTGACCCTCGAGGTGAAATGTAGGTTCAGGTTCTTTGGTCATCTTGCTCAATAATGATGCTATAATGCATACTTAATCTTCCTGTAATATAATATAGCTCATGGCGGCTAACGCCGAAGCAAGACTTCCTCGTTTGCTTCTTCGGCGGAAACCTTCTTCTTAGCGCGACACGTGCGGGCTCACTTGTGCAAAATGTGAGCGTGCCGCCGCGTGCGGAGGAGCTCTCGGATGTCGGTCAACGTGATTGGAAGACTGGTATCGAACTCATTCGCACGTGTATGGCTACGCACGACACGAAAACGTATGTCCCACCTTTATGATTTGGCTATTAAATATGTCACCGATGATACCTGAACAGGGGACTCGCGCCAGAGATTGCGCATTTCAGAATCCCTAGTGATAATTTGGAAGTTGTACAAGGTGTTCCCGGTGACTGGTACATAAAGGGCGCACGGTGCGGGATGTGTCTATATCATAAAGACGTTTGGCTCACCTATTTTGACAGCGTCGGAGAATTCCCACCTTACGATGCTCGATACATGCTCCGGCACGTCTTTTCTTTTCGCACATTTATCCGATTTTGTATTCATAGAGCGTATAAAAAGGCCGGAGACTGTCGAATCGTTGTTTATCGCGTTCCGGCTCACGGGAGATAAGCGCTACCGCGATCACGGGTGGGCGATATTCCAGGCAATCGAGAAGCACTGTCGAATCCCGAGTGGCGGATACGCGACGATTGTCAACGTCGATGAGGTGCCGGTGAGGCACGAGGACAAGATGGAGACGTTCTTCCTCGTAAGTCTTCCAAGGGTTTATGAATTTACCTGAGATGGATGACGATGACGATGGTGGATATCGCAATCGCCCTTTTTTTTGCAGAGCGAAACGTTGAAGTATTTGTTCTTGCTGTTTTCGGACGGAGATACGATACCGTTATCGCGTGAGTCGAAACTAAAAAAATTTGCGTTTGGCTTGCGGACCGTGCTTAATTGGGGGGTTTTTTTTCTTTAGAATATGTATTCAATACAGAGGTGAGACGTGGCCCCATCGTGCCTTGTCGATCAGAGAAGCTAACTGACGTAGGCCCACCCTCTTCCCATATTTACGCCGTCTATTCGAACAGGCTTTACCTGATTGTCTCGTTGCATCATACGACTATGCGTGCTGTCTTATCTATCTACCACCGATCAAATCTCGTAATGCTCCCATATTGCATCATTGGGAAAACGAAAAGCATAAACCTTGATTACGGTCGGGCACAGGAAGAATGGAAGAATCTGACGTGTCCAAGACTAAAACGGCACAGCGAACATATCGTACAGTATACACACGTCTATTGGCACAAGATGAGTAAGAGATTTACAGATAAGAGACTCATGAATGAGCACATCTCGAAACACACGATATACGATGCGACCCTACACGGGGCCGATCAATAAAAAAACATACGAAATTAGAGAGCATAAGAAAAGATCTTGCGGGCTTCGTCGTCACCGCCTACACTGGAGATGTACTCCCACGGCTCGTCGGGCACGTTGCTCTCAGAGTCATCCAGCACAATGACGTTCTTCACTGGTGGCAGAAACTCAAACTCGCCCTCTAGTGTCCCGGGAAGGTAAACGAGATATATTCTTTTCGAGGTTAAGTATACGCACCTTTGGCTTTGGCGCCGCGGGGTTTGACGGGGCGTACGAGCGCCGAGAGGGACACCTCACGGTCCTGCGTCGGACGAAGAGGTGCGTATTCGGCGGAGAAAGGGGACCAGTTGGAGAGTTCGGGCCAGTCCAGATCATGAGTGGACATCCTGCCGGTCTCCCAGATTTCTGCCCAGATGCCCGTCATCGCCGCCGTGCGAGTTGGGGAGGACGATGGAACGGAGCCGGGGCCGCCGGAAGCGGAGGACGAAGAACGCCCACCGCTGCTGGGGACTTTGCGGGGTGGCATCTTGGCCTTGGCTCGATCTGCGGCTTTCTTGGCTCGTTGAGTTGCGTAGGTGTGCTCGTTGGCTGCTTTGAGGGCTGGGCCTGTGAGCCAGGCGGGCTCGCTCATCGCTGGTGCTGGTGCTGGTGGTGGAGGGAGAGAAGGGGATGTAGTGCGGATGGAAGTGGGGGAGGCTGTCATGGGTGACGGCTTGGAAGCGGGCTTGGGGGCGATCTTGGGCATAGTACGAAGACTGTGGAATGCTGCGG
>WNFQ01004787.1_pt1 | contig 26021 bp, 27 predicted proteins | sample 5400171 | NCBI WGS metagenome assembly WNFQ01 (sample SAMN13153356, study PRJNA577476) | soil metagenome | isolation source: 20 cm soil under Madrone tree | place: USA:California | collected 2016-06-14
CCACTCGTCATGCCCGTCCTTGACCCGGGCCTGATCGGGCTGCGGATCGGGAAGGCTCGAGACGGGTACCTTGCGGACCTCTTCGATCTGCTTCTTGGTGCGGTGGCTGATGTAGATCGGCTTGCCCCGCCAGAACACCTTGATGTCCTGCCCTTCGGCGATCGGCGCCAGATCGACCTCGATCGGCGCACCGGCCGCGATCGTCGAGGCATCCGGATTCATCTGGGAAATGAAGGGCCAGAGCGTGGCCGCTCCCCCGACCGCGGCGGCGGCTCCCGTTGCAACAAAGAGGAAATCACGGCGTGTCGTATCCGCCGAAGACGCTGTCGTCACGATCCCAAACCCTTTCTCATCTGCAGCCAGTGAAACCGCCCCAGGCAACCCATAGGCACGACCAGGAGAGGCTGCCGGCGCCCGCGACCCCCGCGGCGGCAGAAAGACCGCTTTTCCCTGCCAATCGGGGCGGAACAAGCAGTCCAGAATCGTTCTATTGGCACCCTTGTCGGACGAGCGCAAGCCCGCTATCGGCTCATCCGCGTGCAATGCACTAAATCCGCGCGGAGCGGCATTTTATTCAGTCATTACATGGGAACCCCAAGGATATTACGAGGGCCGAGGCCAAATGCAGCTTGCACTTTTCCAACCCGACATCCCCCAAAACACCGGCACGATTCTTCGGCTCTGCGCATGCCTGAATGTAGGCGCCCATATCATCGAGCCGGCCGGCTTTCCGGTGTCCGACCGGCACTTCCGCCGGGCGGGGATGGACTATCTCGACCATGTGATGCTTATGCGCCACGACTCGTGGTCAAAATTCGAGCAATGGCGTAACGAGAAGGGCCATCGGCTGGTCCTGTTCACGACCAAGGCGGCCGGCTCCTATCTGGACCATCGCTATGATGAGGCCGACATCCTGCTGTTCGGGCGCGAATCCGCCGGCGTCCCCGACGAGGTCGCCACAGCCGCCGATGCGCGGCTGGTGATCCCGATCAGGGCGGGCCTGCGCTCGCTCAACGTCGCGATGGCCGCCGCCATGGCGTTAGGTGAGGCGCTGCGGCAAACGAGGGCCGTAACCCAAGGAGATGTACGGTGAGCTACGCGGTCAAGGAGATCTTTCTCACCCTCCAAGGCGAAGGCGCACAGGCCGGACGCGCGGCCGTATTCTGCCGGTTTTCGGGTTGCAATCTCTGGAGCGGCCGCGAACAGGACCGCGCCACCGCGACGTGCCAGTTCTGCGACACGGATTTCGTCGGCACGGACGGCACGTTGGGTGGCCGCTACGCGTCGGCCGAAGAACTTGCCGACACCATCGCCGCGCAATGGGCGGGAACGGAGACAAATCGCTTTACGGTCTTGACCGGCGGCGAGCCGTTGCTGCAGGTCGATCCCTCGCTGATCGAGGCGCTGCACGCGCGCGGCTTTGCCATCGGCATCGAAACCAACGGCACAATCGACCCGCCCGACGGTATGGACTGGATTTGCGTCAGCCCGAAAGCCGGCTCGGATTTACGGATACGCCGCGGCCATGAACTCAAGCTGGTTTATCCGCAAACGGCCGCGATGCCGGAGGCGTTCGCCGATCTCGACTTCCAACGCTTTTCGTTGCAACCGATGGACGGGCCCGACGTGATCGAAAATACTGCGCGCGCGGTTGACTATTGCCTGCACCACCCGCAATGGCGGCTCAGCCTGCAGACGCACAAAACATTGGGTATCAGATAACTGGATTTTACGATGTGGGAATTGACGAAATCGTTCCGCTTCGAGGCTGCGCACGCGCTGCCGGGAACGACGTTTGGCGAGGCGAGCGAGGAAATCCACGGCCATTCGTTCCGGGCCGAGGTCACAGTGCGCGGCACGCCGGACCCCTTAACCGGGATGGTGCTCGATCTCGGCCTGCTCCAGCGTAGACTGGAGGACGTGCAAAAAATCCTCGACCACAAGATGCTCAACAAGGTCGAGGGGCTCGGACCGCCGACGCTGGAGAACCTTTCGCGCTTCGTCTGGGAGCAGCTCGCGCACGCGGGACAGATCACGCGGGTGAGTATTCACCGCGACAGCTGCGGCGAAAGCTGCACTTATTACGGGCCGCAGGGGTAGTGTAAACGATCGTGACCCGCGCTCGCTAGGAACTTGTAGATGGACATTTCCGTGATCGAAGATCGCAAGACGCGCGCACGGACCTGGTTCGAGCGCCTGCGCGACGACATTTGCGCAGGCCTGGAGACGCTCGAAGACGACGCGCCGGCTTCGCTCTATCCGGGCGAGCCCACGCGCTTCGTGCGTACCGCCTGGGATCGTACCGATCATACCGGGGCGCCCGGCGGCGGTGGCGTGATGAGCGTGATGCGCGGGCGGTTGTTTGAGAAGGTCGGCGTGCATTGCTCGACCGTGCACGGCGAATTCGCGCCCGAATTTCGCGGCCAGATTCCGGGCGCCGCCGACGACCCGCATTTCTGGGCGTCGGGCATTTCGCTGATCGCGCATCTGCGCAATCCGAACATCCCGGCGTCGTCACCACCAAGGCGTGGTTCGGCGGCGGCTCGGACCTCACGCCGGTGCTCGATCGAAGGCGAACCCAGGAAGACCCCGACACGGTGGATTTCCATGCCGCGATGCAGGCCGCCTGCGACGCTCACACGGCGGTTGCCAGTTACCCGAAATACAAAAGATGGTGCGACGAATATTTCTACCTGCCCCACCGCAAGGAGCCGCGCGGCGTCGGCGGCATCTTTTACGATTGGCATGACTCGGGAGATTGGGACGCCGACCTCGCCTTCACCCAGGAAGTCGGCCGCGCATTCTTGAAAATCTATCCCGAACTCGTTCGGCGCAATTTCAACACGCCCTGGACTGCGGCCGATCGCGAGGAGCAGTTGATCCGGCGCGGACGTTATGTCGAGTTCAATCTGCTTTACGACCGCGGCACCATTTTCGGGCTCAAGACCGGCGGCAATGTGGATTCCATCCTGTCGTCGATGCCGCCGGAAGTGAAGTGGCCGTAGGTTTCCCTTCTCCCCTTGTGGGAGAAGGTGGCTTCGCGAAGCGAAGACGGATGAGGGGTTCTCTCCGCGGAAACAAACCCCTCATCCGTCGCGGACTTTGTCCGCGACACCTTCTCCCACAAGGGGAGAAGGAATAGGGAGATTACGGTGCCAGCATTTTCACAGTAATTAGCGCTTCTTCGCGGCAGCGAGAGTGGAGAACAAACTACAACCCGACTTTCACCCCCTTCACGCGCGTGCTAGGTTTTCTGCCACAATAAAAACAAGGGGAGGATTTCGATGAAGATGACCATGCGCGGGAGCCATCTCGTCAAGACCACGATCGCGGCCGCTTTGCTCTCTGCAATGGCGCAGCCGAGCTTTGGCGAAGGCCTTAAGTACAAGCCAATCACGGTGAAGACGCCCGACGGCCTGACCATATCCGCGCAGGAGTGGGGCAACCCGGCCGGTCCGGAAATCCTCTTCATCCACGGCTTCTCACAGAGTCATCTGTCGTGGATGCGCCAGGTCGATAGCGACCTCGCCAAAGAATTTCGCATCGTCACTTACGATCTGCGGGGGCATGGTAATTCCGACAAGCCTCTGGAAGCCGCGCGCTACCGCGATTCCAAGGCTTGGGGCGACGAGGTGCAGGCCGTGATCGACGCCGCCGGGCTCAAGCACCCGGTGCTTGTCGGCTGGTCTTATGCCGGCCGGGTGATCTCCGATTATCTCGCCACACATGGTTCAGGCCAACTGGCCGGCATCAACTTCGTCGATGCCCCGATCAAGGCCGATCCCGCCCTCATCGGCGACAATCTCAAGAACCTGCCGCTGATGGCGTCAGAAGATCTCGTCACCAACATCACGGCGACGCGCACCTTCTTGCACGGCTGCTTCTCCAAGCAACCAAGCGCCGATGACTATGAGGCCATGCTCGCGTTCAACATGATGGTACTGCCCAAGGTGCGGGCCGGTCTTGCCGGCCGTCCGCTCGACGCCAGCGACTTGATGTCCAAACTGAAGCTGCCCGTGCTGGTGACCCACGGCGCGGAGGACCGCAACGCCAAGCTCGGTGCCGGCCAGTACACCGCCTCGATCATCCCGGGCGCCAAGCTCTCCATCTATGAGGGGATCGGTCATTCCCCGTTCTACGAGGACGCCCCGCGCTTCAATACCGAACTCGCCACCTTCGTGCGCGCTGCCGCCAAGACAAATTGAGGCTCTGCAAATTGATTGGCGCTGCAAACCGTTTGCCTGCGTGATCGGCTTTACGATGGCAGTTCATCTCATAGTTCGCCCGGTAACTGACGAATTCGTCGTTGCCGGGCTTGCGAAACGCAGATTCCTCTACTCTTTATTGGCCACCGCTTCGAGCATGAACAGTACGAGGAACTACTGCTCATCGTCTGCGTCCGCTGCGAATTACGTTGACAGCACGGGACTGCAATTACGGAATTCAAGCTACTCATCCGAGAGAATTTCGTGCGTAAGATTGTCAACCACGACGGGGCTGTCAAAGTACGTGACCGAAGGATCTGCACCGTACTTCTCCCGTACGAAAACCCTCCAGCTCTCGGTGTACATCGCATCAGCTTCAGCGCGGGAGTTCCAGAGATAGATTCCGCCGGCTGTGTTCCCGTCTTGCGACAAGACATAGCATTTACGAAAAAGGCCAGCTACGCCCTGATATTTCGGAGCTGTGCTCAGGAAAATGCTTCGTGCCTCTTCCCGTGTGATCGGCTTTAACAACTGAAACGTGGTGATGACGGTGATCATTGGAACTCTCCCTCCGTTGTGAAGTCCATTAGAGATCTCGCCCCTGTGCACGACACTCATCAATTCGCCTTTCAGCGCGGACATGCGATACTGGAGGGCAACCGGTGATGATTAATGCAACATCATCAGCCGCGACTTCCCCCACTGTCGGACCGTGCGGTCATCGAGCGGTCAGGGAAATTTACGTTTAGTAAGGTCCGGCGGCCGCGGATAAATTCCGAATTCCTTCAATTGACAGTCATCGAGATGCCTGAGCGTTGTCCAAGTCTGCTGATGTTCGCGCCATCTCTGAAACCGAAATGCGATGCCGCGCAGGGCCTCGCTGATCGAGAGCCCCATCATCACCTCACAATCGGCGATCAGAACGCGCTTTCCTTGAAACCGGCTCACCATGACGCACTCCCGATCAACGACGAGAAACCATCCTTGACAATATTGTCAAACTTGACGATAGTGTCAAGAATAAACCTATGGAATGAGCCGAATGGTGGGCGCGCGTCAGTTTGACGAGCAAGAGGTGATCGCGATCGCACTTGATGTGTTCTGGCGGAAGGGTCTCCACGACGCGACTATGCAGGACCTTGCCACGGCGACGGGCGTCCAGCGCGGCAGTCTTTACAACGCCTACGGTGACAAGGAAGCGATTTTCCTGCGTGCCTTCGACCAGTACGCCGGGCAATTCCTGGAAGCGGCCGGTAATGCGTTGGCCCAGGGCGGCGCTGCGGCCAGGCTCCAAAATTTATTCGACGTGATCATTGCGAATATGACAAGCGGTTCGCCTCCGCGGGGTTGCCTGACAACGCGCACCGCGCTCGATGCGGCTATTTCGAGCACAGCGGTGCGCCAGCGCGTGCAAAGTCTGCTCAGCCGACTTGAGCAGCTCATCGGCAAAGCAATTAGTTCCGCTCCCAACAAGTTGACAGCGATCGATGCAAATCGACTTGCTCGTGTCGTTGTAACCTTCACGAGAGGGCTTGCTGTGATGGAGCGCGCTGGATATGGCCGCAAGCAGCTTAAGGAAGCTGCAGCGACCTTCGTTGATGCCTTGGTTGGCGATGCCTGAGGGCGACGAACGGGCCAGATCGGACCTTGCCACCCCGTTACGATGACACCGTTACGGTGACAGTGCATTTATGACGGGTTGGACGAATCACATCAACTGCCGCACCGCCGCTGAGATCATCACCACACCACCCGCGATCACAGCGGCATCAAGGATCGCGGTGTGAATATGGACCGGCATCCTTTCGACGAACCTTTTCGCCAAAAATGTCCCGGGCAGCGCCACGGCGCCGATCAGGAGTGCGAAGGCGAGCACTTGCGCGGTGACGATGCCCGCTAAGCCGAACACAGAGATCTTGATGACGCTGGTCGTGACCGAGATCACGGCGTCGGTCGCGATCACGGCCGCGCCTTCGAGGCCGGTTGCCATCAAGAGCGCCAACAAAATCACGCCCGAGCCCGACGTGCCGCCGACCACGACACCGTAACCCACCGCGCCGACGGCGAGGCCCTTCTCGCCAATTTTGAAGCCATGGCGTTTGAGCAAACGGCGCAGCGGCACGCTTGAGATCAGCATGGTGCCGATCACGAGCGCCGCGCCGGCATTGGTGAGAAGCGTATAGCCGTAAGCGCTGAGCGCGGTCGTGAGAGCGGCCGCCGCGATCACCACCAGCGCGCGGCGGCGATCGGCGTAACGCAGATAGGCGCCGACGCGGCTGAGATTGGTGAACACCGCTGAGATCGCGATGATCGGCACCACCGGCTCGGCACCGATCAGGGGCACCAGCACCAGCGGCATCAACGCGCCGGTGCCGTAGCCGGCGAGACCGCCGACCACCGCCGCAAACAGCGCGACGCTCGCAACGAGCAGAAGTTGCGCGAGCGAGATATCGGCGAAGCCGGCAAGGAGATTCACGGCCTGCCGTCGCGGGTGAGACGGGTGACGCTCTGATCGGCAATGGCGTTCAACGCGGCGTCATCGAGTGGAAAATCCGCCGCAAGCCAGGCGTCTTCGGCGAGCGCAAGCACTTGCCCGAGCGTCGGGCCTTCGGCAATTCCGCGCGCGATAAAATCGGCCGCCTTGAGCGGAAATTTCGGCGCGCTCCAGCGCTCCGGCAAGGTGGCAAGCGCCCGCCACTCCGCGGCATTCGTCGCCTCGCCTGCCCGCGCCCAGGCCAGCATCAGCCGATCCCGGTAGCGATCGACGCCGAGGCGATAGAGTCGCCGGCGCGCCCTCGCCTCGTCCATGCCCGCAAGCCGCCACCAGCGATGCCCCATGGAATCGAGCGCCTTGGTTTCGTTGTTGGTGAGCCGCAAACGCGAGGCAACCCGCCGCGCGTCCTCGGTGACGGCGACGGCGAGCGCGCTGAGCCGGCGAATGGGGTCCGGCGCAAGTCCAAGCAGACGCTCCACTGAGATCATCGCCGCAAAGGGGCCGATATACGCGACGCCGCCGACAATTTGTTGCAGCAACCCGCCGTCCGCCATCGCGATGACCGCAGGAAGCGCGCCGTCCGCAACCATCAGCTTGAGCATTTCCATCCGCACGCGTTCGGCGGACAGCCTCGCGAGGCCCTCGCGCGCGGCAATGCAGGCGAGGTATCCCGCGCGATCGGGCTCACCCGCGCCGTAAGCGGCGTGAATGCGGAAGAACCTCAAGATGCGTAAGTAATCTTCCGCGATGCGTTTGTGCGGATCGCCGATGAAGCGCACGCGCTTGGCGGCGATATCCTCAAGTCCGCCGACGTGATCGTGCACGACGCCCTTGGCGTCGACCGAAAGGCCGTTGATGGTGAAATCGCGGCGCTGCGCGTCCCGCGCCCAGTCGCGGCCGAACGCGACCTTCGCCTTGCGGCCGAACGTCTCGGCGTCCTCACGCAACGTGGTGACCTCAAACGGTTGCCCATCGACGACCAGCGTCACGGTGCCGTGCTCGATTCCGGTCGGTACGCATTTGATGCCGGCGGCCTTGGCGCGGCGGATCACTTCCTCCGGGACGGCCGTGGTCGCGATGTCGATGTCGCCGATCGGCACGTCGAGAAGCGCGTTGCGGACCGCGCCGCCGACCACGCGCGCTTCCTCAGCCTCGCCGTTGAGCAATTCAAGCACGCGGGCGAGGGAGCCGGATGTGAGCCAAAGCGCGTTATCGAGCACGCGCGGCTTGCTCATTTTTCCACTCCGGGTACGAACTTGCCGTTCTCGACATGGGCGGGGACGTAGGTCGAATTCGGCGGCGCGCCGGAGAAATGCGCGAGCAGGATGAAGCTGACGATCACGAGCAGCAGCGAGCCGATCGCCAATCTGGCGACGACATGCACCGGCCACGACGATTGCACCAACAATCCGGAGCGTGTCGCGATCAGAAACAGGGCGTAGACCGCGAAGGGAATCAGGAAAATTCCGATTTCGGTAAAAGCAGGACGGATCATGGCAGGTAAATCCGCTCGTACAGCACGCGCAAAATCCCTGCGGTCGCACCCCAGATGTAACGTTCGGCGAACGGCATCGCGTAATACGAGCGTTCGATGCCGCGAAAATCCTTGCTGTGGATCTGATGATTTGCCGGGTCCATCAGGAACGAAAGCGGCACCTCGAACGCATCGTCCACTTCGGTGTGGTTGATGCGTAAGTCGAAACCCGGCCTCACCCGCGCCACCGTCGGCAGGATGCGAAATCCGAAAGAGCTGCCGTAGAGATCGAGATAGCCGATCGGATCGATAAACTCTTGGCCCAGACCGATCTCTTCCTCGGCCTCGCGCAACGCGGTCTCAAGCGGAGACGCGTCGGTCGCATCGATCTTGCCGCCCGGAAAAGAAATCTGGCCGGCGTGATCGTTGAGATGCGCCGCGCGCTGCGTCAACAGCACGGTCGGTTGCGGATGGTCCACGATCGGGATCAGCACCGCCGCGGGACGGATCGGCTTTTCGCGCGCGAGGATCTCCAGCATACGATCGGTGCCTTTATCCCCGGTCACCGGAATCACGCTTGGATCGGTGAGGCCCGCAGGGATTTCGAAGCGCAACCGCGCGCGGGCCCGATCGAAAAATTCCGCTGAGCCGACCGTCACCTGATCCGTCTTCAACATCGGCTCGTTCAAGGCGCGCCCCTCATTTGCTCCGCATCCGCCATCGCAAAAAACGCACCCGACGATACGATTCCAAACATTGCACGTCCATCGACCACCCGCTCCTCGCCGATGTCAACCAGATCGTAGTAGATAGCCCGCGTGACCTTGGCCCAAAGCTCAGCGCGAACGTGAAGATACGGCGTGAGGCCGCCGTCGGCGGCCGCCTCGAACCGCAGTGGGTGAGCGGTGTCGCACGCCACCCAGTCGTCCACGTTGGTGCGGAAACGCAACCGCTGGCCTCGACCGTCGTTCTCTTTGAGCATCTCGACGGCGAGAAACGGCGCATCCTCGACGCGGATGCCGACCTTCTCGACCGGCGTGACGAGAAAGTGCTTACCGTCCTCGCGCTTGAGAATCGTCGAAAACAGCCGGACCAGCGCGGGCCGCCCGATCGGCGTGCCCATGTAGAACCAGGTGCCGTCGCCGGCGATGCGCATGTCGAGATCGCCGCAGAACGGCGGATTCCACAAATGCACGGGTGGCAGCGCCCGACCGCCAGGGTTTGAATTCGCCGCGTCGCGGGCGGCAGCGGCGATTCCCTCAAGGTTTTGATTGCCTTCGAGGTCCCGATGGCCGGTCTGCCCTTGCTTCGCCATGGTTTGCCCTGAGCTTGATCGTCTCGATTGGCACGATTGGTGCTAGTCTTGGTACGCGTCTTCCGATGTGTCCTTGACGGGTTCCGTCCGTAATATGCCGGATCAAGTCGCCACATCGTGATGCCGTTGATACCCCGAAATGTCGATAAAGTGGGGATAGTTTAATTCAATGAATACATGGCCTTCGCATAGGTTTAGCATGGGCTTCATGGCATGACGACGCCGTCAGTGACGTTTCAGGCAAGACGTTGCGGCCAAGGCGTTGGGTTCTAAGGAGCACGAAATGGCTGGCAACGACATGCCCGGGGTAAATAGCGTGGAAAAGCTCGAGGACGTGATCGTCCGCTCGGCCGAACAGGTCGCCGGTCAAATCCGTGCCGCGAGAGAGGCGATCTCGACCGTGATCTTCGGTCAGGACCGGGTGATCGAGAACACGCTCGTGACGATCCTATCCGGCGGTCATGCACTTCTGATCGGCGTGCCGGGTCTCGCCAAGACCAAGCTGGTCGACACGCTCGGCATTACGCTGGGGTTGGATGCCAAGCGCATCCAGTTCACGCCGGACCTGATGCCGTCGGATATTCTGGGCGCCGAGGTGCTCGACGAAAGCAGTACCGGGAAACGGTCGTTCCGTTTCATCTCCGGACCCGTGTTCGCCCAGCTTCTGATGGCCGACGAGATCAACCGCGCCAGCCCGCGCACCCAATCCGCACTGCTGCAGGCCATGCAGGAACAACACATCACGGTTGCCGGCGCGCGGCATGACCTGCCGAAGCCGTTTCATGTGCTCGCGACGCAAAACCCGCTCGAGCAGGAAGGCACCTATCCCTTGCCGGAAGCGCAGCTCGATCGCTTCCTGATGGAGATCGACGTCGATTATCCGGATCGCGACGCCGAGCGGCGCATCCTGTTCGAAACCACCGGCGCGGAAGAGACGCTGGCCAAGGCAGCCATGAACGCGGAGACCCTTATCGCTGCGCAACGGTTGGTGCGGCGCCTGCCGGTGGGCGATTCCGTCGTCGAAGCGATTCTTTCGCTGGTGCGCTCCGCGCGTCCGGGAGAGGAAGGCGGCGAGGCCGGCAAGCTGATCGCCTGGGGACCCGGTCCCCGAGCGAGCCAGTCGCTGATGCTCGCGGTTCGCGCCCGCGCCCTGCTCGACGGCCGCCTGGCGCCCTCGATCGACGACGTGCTCGATTTGGCCGAGCCCGTGCTCAAGCACCGCATGGCGCTGACGTTTTCAGCCCGCGCCGAAGGCCGCACCATTCCCGACGTGATCCGGCAATTGAAAGCACGGATCGGTTGATGGCCGCAGAGACCAGGCACGCAACCAGGGAGATCACAGCAATCCGACGCGCCGATGGCGAAAGCCGAACGCTCGCCGCGTCGCTGCCGCGTCTCGTGCTTGAAGCCCGCCGCATCGCCGCCAACGTCATTCACGGCCTGCATGGACGGCGACGCGCCGGCGCCGGCGAAAGCTTCTGGCAATACCGCCGTTTCGTTTCGGGTGAGCCGTCGCAAAGCGTCGATTGGCGACGTTCGGCGCGCGACGATCATCTTTACGTCCGCGAACAGGAATGGGAGGCCGCGCACACCGTGTGGCTGTGGCCGGACCGCTCGCCGTCGATGGCGTTCGCATCGAGACAGTCGCGCGACAGCAAGCTCGAACGAACTCTCATCGTCACGTTCGCGCTCGCCGAGCTTCTGGTCGCGGGCGGCGAGCGCGTCGGCATTCCCGGCCTGATGAGCCCGACCGCGAGCCGGAGCGTGATCGACAAGATGGCGCAAGCGATGCTGCACGACGACGCGGCGCGTCTCAGCCTGCCGCCGTCCTTCGTGCCCTCGGCGCTCGCCGAAATCGTGGTGTTGTCGGATTTCTGGTCGCCGATCGGCGAAATCAGGAAGATGCTCGCCGGATTGTCGGCCTCGGGCGCGCACGGCACGCTCGTGCAAATCGTCGATCCGGCCGAAGAGACTTTTCCCTATTCCGGCCGCATCGAATTCGTCGAACCGGAAGGCGGCAGCACGATCACCGCGGGACGCGCGGAAAAATGGGTCGGCGATTACGTCGCGCGCATCGCGCTTCACCGTGACGAAATTCGCCGCGAGACCAACAAGCTCGACTGGCTGTTCTCGACCCACACCACCAGCCGCTCGGCCGCCGAACTGCTTCTGTTTTTGCATTCGGGCATGATGACGAGCAAGGGGAGCGTGCGCACCGCGACCGTCAAAGTGGGGCGAAGCGCATGATCGCAGGCCTCCCGCTCACCTTCGCAGAACCGCTGTTGCTGCTCGGCCTGTTGAGCCTGCCCGTGCTGTGGTGGCTGTTGCGGGTGATGCCGCCGCGGCCGCGACGCGTCGAATTTCCGCCGACGCGGCTGTTGTTCGACATCGCGCCGAAAGAAGAGACGCCCTCAAGGACGCCATGGTGGTTGACGGCGTTGCGTCTGTCGGCCGCCGCACTCGTGATTTTGGCCGCCGCCGGACCGATCTGGAATCCGCAGACCGGCCTTGCCGGCTCCAACGCGCCGCTGGTGATCCTGCTCGACGACGGCTGGAGCGCCGCCGCGAGTTGGGACACCAGGATCAAGGCGGCGGACGAGTTGATCGCGAACGCCGACAGCGACCGGCGCGGGGTTGCGCTGGTGCCGTTGTCGGAGTTCGCGCGCGACATCGCGATCATTGCCCACGCTTGAGCGCTTTTTGAAAGCGACGGGCGACTGCGAGGTCGCGTGGTTGTCGGACGGCGTCGATACCGGGCGCGGCGCAGAATTTCTCGACGGTTTGAGCAAGACGATCGGCGATCGCACCTTGACGGTGTTTGACGGCGGCACACCCTCCGCACTCGCATTGGTGGCGGCCGAGAACGCCGCGGCGAAGATGACCGTGAAGGTTTTGCGCGCCGATGGCGGGGTTGCCGCCGGCATCGTGCGCGCCATCGACCAGAAAGGGTCGCCGATCGGCGAAGCGCATTATGCGTTTGCGCCGCGGGCGCGCGAGACCGAAGCCGCCTTCGATCTTCCGGTCGAGTTGCGCAACGACATCGCGCGGCTTGAAATAGCCGGCGAGCGTTCCGCCGGCGCGGTGCAGTTGCTCGACAAAAGATGGCGGCGCCGCGCGATCGGCATCGTCAGCGGCTCGACCAGTGACACCGCGCAACCGCTTTTGGCCTCGACATTCTATCTCACCCGCGCTTTGGCGCCGTTCGCCGATGTGCGGCTCGGCGAGCGTGGCGCGCCGCAACAAGCGATCGCGCAATTTCTCGACCAGAAGCTGCCGATGATCGTGCTCGCCGACGTCGGCACGCTGTCGCCGGAGATCCGCGAGCGTCTCAGCACCTGGATCAATCAAGGCGGGGTGTTGGTGCGTTTCGCCGGGCCACGTTTGGCGCAGGCGGACGACGACCTCGTGCCGGTGAAACTTCGCCGCGGCGGACGCAGCCTCGGCGGCAGTCTCACCTGGGAGAAGCCCCAGCACCTCGCCTCGTTCGCCGCCGACGGCCCGTTCGCGGGCCTTCCGGTGCCGAAGGACATCACCGTCAATCGCCAAGTGCTGGCCGAACCGGACGCGGCGCTGGCGACACGGAGCTGGGCCTCGTTGGAGGACGGAACCCCGCTGGTGACGGGCGAACATCGCGGCAAGGGCATGGTAAGCCTGTTTCACGTCAGCGCCGATATACGTTGGTCCGATTTGCCACTCTCGGGGAGCTTCGTCGAGATGTTGCGAAAGATCGTCGATTTCTCAGGCTACACATCCGCTCCAGGTGCGGGCGTTGCCAGCGAGGCATCTGCGGAAACGGTGGCGCCGCTGCGCACACTGGACGGCTTCGGCGCATTCGGACCGCCGCCCTCGACCGCGAAGCCGCTGCCGGTCGACTTCCGGGATCGGGCGACCTCGGATCATCCGCCTGGATTCTACGGCCCGGCCGACGGTCCGGTCGCGGTGAATACGCTGGCGGCAGCGGACCGCATCGCGCCGCTCGAGACGTCGGCCTTGCGCGCGCGGCACGCCAGCTACACCAACGCCGAGCCGCAGGATTTACGCGGGATCTTGTTGTCGTCATCCCTGGTCTTGTTCCTGATCGACGCGATCGTCGTCGCGCTGCTCGGCGCCGGCATCGCCGCCTTGCTGAGACGACGCGCGGCCACCGCCGCGCTGGCGGTCGCGCTTCTTTTGTCCGCGCTCTTGGCCGCACCCTCGCCATCCCGTGCCGACGACGATTTCGCACTCAAGTCGGTCTCGCAAACGCGCCTCGCCTATGTCGTCACCGGCAATGCCGACGTGGATTCGATCGTCAAGGCGGGCCTCTCCGGCCTGACCTTGTTTCTCGCGCAACGCACGGCACTCGAAGCCGGCGATCCCGTCGGCGTCGATCCCGCGCGCGACGAATTGGCATTCTTTCCGCTGATCTACTGGCCGGTTCTACCCGGCGCCTCGAAGCCGCCGCAAGACGCCATCAACCGGATCGACGCCTATATGAAACAAGGGGGTACGGTGCTGTTCGATACGCGCGACGCGGTCGAGGCACCCCCGGGGGATGCCAGCGCGTCGCAGGGCATGCAGGCCTTGCGCGATATTCTTTCCTCGCTTGACGTTCCCGAGCTTGAACCGGTGCCGCGCGAACACGTGCTGACCAAGACGTTCTATCTGCTGCGCGACTTTCCCGGCCGCTTCACCACCGGCCAAACCTGGGTCGAGACATTGCCGCGCGATGACGACGAAGAAGCCGCGTCGCGGCCGGCGCGCGGCGGCGACGGCGTCTCGCCGATTATCATCACCTCGAACGACCTTGCCGGCGCCTGGGCGATCCGCCCCGACGGCCAGCCGATGCTGCCGCTGACGCCCGGCGAGCCGCGGCAGCGCGAATTCGCCTTCCGCGCCGGCGTCAACATCGTGATGTATACGCTGACCGGCAACTACAAGGCCGACCAGGTGCATGCACCGGCGTTGATCGAACGGCTGGGACAATAGGAGCGCGATATGCAGTATGGCATCGCGTTTGCGCCGCTCGTTCCTTCCCTCGTGCTTTGGCTCGCGGTGATAGTCATCGTCGTGATCGCCGCATTGCTGTTGCTCGGGCGAGCGCGCGGCGCGCCGATACGCGTGTTGGCGCTTGCGCTTATCGTGCTGGCGCTCGCCAATCCGTCATTCACGCGCGAGGAGCGCGAGCCGTTGTCGTCGGTCGCCGCCGTCGTGATCGACAAAAGCCCGAGTCAGAATTTCGGCGACCGCCGCCGCGAGACCGCGAAAGCCCAGGAAGCGCTGGTCGACAGCCTCAAAAAGATCGCTGGCCTGGAAGTGCGGGTGGTCGAGGCCGGTCAGGCCGATGGCGAAACCGACGGCACCAAATTGTTCAGCGCGCTGGCCTCGACGCTGTCGGACGTTCCCGTCGAGCGCGTCGCCGGCGCCTTCCTGATCACCGACGGGCGGGTGCACGACATTCCTGCGAATGCCGCAGCACTGGGATTTCAAGCTCCTGTGCATGCCCTTATCACCGGGCGCAAAGACGAGCGTGACCGGCGCATTGCGATTGCCGCCGCTCCGCGTTTCGGCATCGTCGGCCAAACCCAGACCATCACCTACCGGTTGGACGATCAAGGCGTGAGCGGCGAGCGCGCAAAAGTCGTGGTGCGCCGCGACGGCGAAGTGATCAACGAACGCACCATGTTGAGCGGTCAGACCGTCAGTGTCGATGTCGAGATCAAGCATGCCGGGCCGAATATCGTCGAGATCGAGGCTTCTCCGCTCGAAAACGAGCTGACGCTGGTCAATAACCGCGCAGTGGTTTCGATCGACGGGGTTCGCGACAAGTTGCGGGTGCTTTTGGTCTCGGGTGAGCCGCATTCCGGCGAACGCACCTGGCGCAACCTGTTGAAATCCGACGCCAGCGTCGATCTCGTGCATTTCACGATTTTGAGGCCGCCCGAAAAGCAGGACGGAACGCCGATCAACGAATTGTCGCTGATCGCGTTTCCGACGCGCGAATTGTTTCAGCAAAAGATCAACGAATTCCAATTGATCATTTTCGACCGCTACGCGCGCCAGGGCGTGCTGCCGATCGCCTATTTCGACAATATCGCACGCTACGTCCGCGCCGGCGGCGCAGTACTTGTGTCGGCCGGTCCCGATTACGCCTCGACCACGAGCATCTGGCGTACACCGCTGGATTCAGTGCTGCCGGCAGAGCCCGTCGGCGTCAGCGAGAAACCCTATTACGCGCATTTGAGCGACGTCGGCAAACGTCATCCGGTGACGCGCGGGCTGGAAGGTTCTAGCAGCGAGCCGCCGCATTGGAGCCGCTTCTTCCGCACCGTCGAGACGCGCAACGCGACGAGTCCGCCGGTCATGACCGCGGCCGACGGCAAACCGCTGCTCTTGCTGTCGCGATTCGGCGAAGGCCGCGTCGCGCTGCTGTTGTCCGACCACATCTGGCTGTGGGCCCGCGGCTACGAGGGTGGCGGACCGCATCTCGATCTCTTGCGACGAATGTCGCATTGGCTGATGAAGCAGCCCGACCTCGACGAAGAGGCGTTGCGTCTGCAAGCCCAAGGCCACGATCTGGTGGTGCTGCGCCAAACCATGGCGGACAACGTTGCGCCGGTAACCGTGACGTCGCCGGGTGGCGCCAGCCGCGAACTGACGCTGAGCGCGAGCGACCCCGGCACGTGGCGCGCGGTCTTCCCGGCGAACGAGCTTGGCCTGTGGCAGGCGACCGACGGCACCCTGAAAGCCTTGATCAATGTCGGGCCGACCAACCCTAGAGAATTCTCGGAAGTGACGTCCACGACCGAGATGCTCAAACCGCTGGCGCTCGCCACCGGCGGCGATGCGCGCCGCATCGTCGATGGTTCGAACGTCGAGTTGCCGCGCATCGTGCCGGTACGGGCCTCGAGCGTATTCCGAGGCGAGGGGTGGATGGGCGTGAAAATGCGCGATGCCAGTGTCGTCAAAGGGGTCGGCGTGCTGCCCATGTTCGCCGGCTTGATCGGCCTGCTGCTGCTGCTCGGCGCCTTCGCAGCGACGTGGCTGCGCGAGGGACGCTGATAAGGGCCGTTGCGTGAATCACACACCGCGGCCAATTTCCCGATTGTTGGTCGCGACGCAGACCGACCACGGTTGACATCCTCCACCTGTTCCGGCGATGTTACATTATAACATCGGGCAAGCCGGACAGTTGGCCTCCCTCGATGTGGGGGCGGTCTGTCGGTATGAAGTGGGTTCGGTCGAACATCAAATATGGCTCGCGGCTCGCGCTGTTTGCGCTGGCGCTCCAATTTGCGCTGTCGTTCGGGCATTTTCACGCCGAGGCCGCGCAAGCGACGCCGGCTGTTCAATCGCTTCAGCAAGCTCCCTTCGACCATGAATCCGACCAGCCCTCGCGCGATCCTTGTGAGATCTGCGCCGTCATCGTCATGGCGAGCACGGTGTTGTCCGCAACGCCGCCGTCATTGGTGCTGCCGCAAGCCATCGACTTCTCATACTTGAGCACCGATGCCGGGTTCGTTCATCCGAACTCCGCCAGCGTCGCCTTTCAGCCCCGCGCTCCTCCGATCGCCTGACATCGATTTGATGTTGATCCGTTTCGGGATCGCCGCGCCGCGCGGCCGATCTCGGACGAATCGAAAATTGGGACATCGGGACTAAGGATATCGAGGCAATGCCGCTTTCAATAAAACGCACTCTTCTTCTCTCCACTTCAGCGTCACTGCTGCTCGGTCTAAGCGGCCCGGCGATCTCGCAAACCGCGCCGCCCGCCGACAGCGGCACCACCGTGCTTCCGCGGATCGAGGTCCCGGCGCCAAAACGCGCACAAACGCCGCGCCGCCCGAAAACACGCGTCAAAGCACAAGTGGTTGCGGGCAAGAACGAGAAATTCGACGAGGCACGCCGCAACATCCTCGCCCCGATCGGCACCAGCCCCTATGAGTTGAGCCATCAGGCGATCGAAGCACTGCCGCAAGGCGCCAACACGACGCTCGACAAGGTGCTGTTGCAAACCCCGGGCGTCTCGCAGGATTCCGCGGCGAGCGGCGAACTGCATGTGCGCAACGAGCATGGCAACGTGCAGTTTCGCATCAACGGCATCCAGCTGCCCGACGGCGTCGGCGCCTTCGGGCAAATCCTCGACACCGGCATCGTCGGGAAACTTTCGCTGATCACCGGTGCGCTGCCGGCGCAATATGGCTTCCGCACCGCGGGTGTCGTCGACATCCAGACCAAAGCGGACGCCTTCAATAACAGCGGCAGCGTCAGTCTCCATGGCGGCAGCCACGGCACGATCACGCCGTCTTTCGAATACGGCGGCACCGTCGGGCAAACGCAATATTTCGCGTCCGGCCGCTTTTTCATGAGCAATCTCGGCATCGAAAATCCGACCTCGGCGAACGAGGCGATTCACGACCGCACGGCGCAGGAAAAGGGATTTCTCTATGTCTCGACCGTGCTCGATCCCACCAGCCGGTTGACATTCATGAGCGGATTTTCGAACGCGAACTATCAGATTCCGAACAACCCGGGACAGCCGTCCAACTTTACGGCCTTCGGCCTGTCCAACTTCGATACGGCACTGCTCAACGAACGGCAGGCCGAACTCAGCCAATTCAACGTCGTCGCCTATCAGAAATCGATCGAAGACGTCGATCTGCAGCTTTCCTATTTCAACCGCTACAATCAGCTGCACTTCAGGCCTGATCCGATCGGTGACGTAATTATCAATGGCGTGGCCTCCGACGTGTACCGCCAGAGCTACGTCAACGGCATCCAGGAGGACACCGCCTGGCGCGTCGGCTACGCCCACACCCTGCGCTTCGGGTTTACCGTCAGCGCGGAGCGCTCGCTGGTGACCAGCATCTCCACCGTGTTGCCGGTTGATGCCGATGGCAATCAAGTGGACATCAATGGCAATCCGATCGGTCCCCCATTCACCGTATTCGACTCCAGTTCCAAGACCGGCTGGCTGCTTGGCACTTATGTTCAGGACGAATGGAAAATCACCAATAACCTGACCTTGAATGCAGGCCTGCGCTTCGACCAGATGTTTCAATATGTCGACGCCAATCAGTTAAGCCCGCGCATTAGCCTGACCTGGAAGCCGTTCGACGCCACCACGTTCCACGCCGGCTACGCGAGAAACTTCACCCCGCCGCCGCAAGTGGTGGCTGCGCCGGTCAATCTCGCACTGGTGCAGGGCACAACCCAGCAGCCGGCTGTGCCGCGGAATGATCCGGTACAGCCGGAGCGGTCCCACGTGTTCGACGTCGGTGTGGTGCAGAAGGTTTTGCCGATACCCGGGCTCGAAGTCGGCGTCGATGCTTATTACAAAATCGCGCGCGATCTGCTCGACGACGGGCAATTCGGCGCCGCCTATGTGCTCAGCGGATTCAACTACGACCGGGGAAAGAACGTCGGCGTCGAATTATCGTCGACTTACACCAACGGGAATTTCCGGGCCTACGCTAATCTCGCTGCGGCGAAACAGATGGGCACCAATATCGTCTCGAACCAGTACCTGTTCGACCCGGACCGCCTCGCCTTCATTGCCAACAATTTCGTCTTCACCGACCACACGCAGCTTTTGACCGGCTCGGCCGGCGCTTCCTATCTCTGGAACGGCACGCGCTTTACTGCTTCGATGATTTACGGCAGCGGCTTGCGGTCCGGCTTCGCCAATACCGATCACGTACCGGCGTATACGCAGGTCAATCTCGGGGTATCGCACGAATACCTGATGCCGGGATGGACCAAGCCGACCACGTTGCGCTTCGACGTCGTGAACGTGTTCGACAAGATATACGAGATCAGGGACGGCTCGGGCATCGGCGTGTTTGCGCCGCAGTTCGGACCGCGACGTGGCTTCTTCGTTGGCGTCTCGCAAAAAATCTGAGGTGCCTCGCGCACCCGCTTCGTTAAATCCCGGATCGCCGCTGCGCGGCGTCCGGGGTACCGTGGACGCTATCGCGCCATGCTCCAATCCGGACGAATCGCTCCGGACACATTGGTGAATGCACCCTCGACGAGCTCCGCCACCAGGAGGCGGCTGTAATCGACCGGTCCCGGCATGCTGGCCCGTCCCTTTGGAACGACCTTGAAGCCGACACGGCTGTAATAGGCCTCGTCGCCGACCAGCAGCACGAGGCGATGGCCCCTTGCCCTCGCCTCGTTCAACGCACGCTCCAACAGCGCCCGCCCGACGCCCCGGTCGCGAAACGGCGGCTCGACCGTCAGCGGGCCGAGCAACAAGGCCGGCATGTCGCCGATGCAGACGGGTAGTTGGCGCACCGAACCCACCAGCAGCGTGCCGATCCAGGCCGTGAACGACAGATCGAACAGGTGATCGACGTGTTCGCGAAGCCGATAAGCGCTCAGCACGAAACGGCCGGGGCCGAACGTGCGCTCGTGCAGGCGCTCGATCGCCTGGGCGTCGTTTGGTGTTTCAGCCAATATTGAAAGAGAGAGGTCGCTCATGATGGGCCGCGAGATAGCATCTGTCGGGGGCGCGGTCCATCGTCCCGCACCTGCGAAATTTCGATATCATGATCAGGCGGTTGCCGCCTGCGCAACAAGCTTGTCCTTCGCTGCTTCCGTCGAGAGCGTCAGCGAGGCAAACAGCAAACTCCACAACGAAAGCATTGCGATCGGAACCATATAATATGGCGTGAAGACGGGGTGGCTAAAGAAGAAGCCGACATTCACCAGAAGGTTTCCAGCCGTCACAAGCGCAACCTGCCTTATGGCGGCGCCCCGAAACCGACGTAACAGCAAAACGGTCCACGTACCCGCGAGCACAAGCAAGATGAATTGCAAATCTGTGACGTAGCTCCAGATGACGTCAACGTTGAATTCGGGCGGCGCGACGTCGCCTGTGCCGTAAGTCGTCGAAAAGGGACTTCCCGCATTGATCGCGTTAGCGAGAAGCGTCGGCATGATCCCCACCAGAAACGCTCCCCCAAATATCGTACCGTCGAAGATCGCCTCCAACTTTCGGGACCGAAAAAACGCAACGAGAAAAAACAGGAAATAGCCCGCCGAGAGAAACAAATTCGCCAGCCTGAAATTGACGGCCAACCCAATGAGAAAGCCAACAAGTATTGTCGGCAATGCGCGATCACGCCACAGCGTTTTCCCGAACAGACGGGGTGTCAGAAGGCCGGCCAATGCGCAAACCACCATCGTGGGAGCCATCGAGTAGCTCGCCTTGGTTGGATTGATCATCAGATAAACCGCCACATCCGCAAAGACTGCCGTCAGCAGGATCGAGAACGATATGTTCGCGCGGGCAATGGCAAGCAGGCCGACGCTAAAAATCACGATATTGGCGAAAACGAAGAGCGGAATGACCTGATGGCCCGAAGGAAATAGCGAGAGAACGAAGCCGGTTCCAGGGGGATATTGTATAACAAGCTTATTCGTCCCTGGCATCTGGACGTGACAGGGCGGCGTCATCGGATCCTTCCAGATCAGCAGGTTTGTCTCTTTCATTTTAGCCGAAAGATATTGCTCGTCGTCCTGGGTTATATTTGTGTCTAAACCCCCAAGCCCGAATTTTTGAAAAAGGTTGGCTTGCCGCAGATAGCAGAAGTCATCATTGACCCCGCGGCTTTCGGTCCAACGCGAAATCGAAGAGACGTTGAGAGCGAGAATGACGAAGAGGACGAGGCCACAGAATATCTTCAAATATCGCTTCACGCTGCTGCCCCGATGCTCACGTAAGAATTTTACACACTCGATCGTTGATCGTGAAGCCCCCGCCGTAACTTTGCGCATTGTGAAAACGCACACGATAGTCCAGGCACGTCCACCGGTGCCTGGTCAAGCTCTCACCTCGAACGCGGCGCAAGCGTCGCTCGCGGCCCCATTGATTCCGACGCTTATGCAATCGTTCTCGGGTCTGGCCAATGATTTCGAAAGAGGAATGAATTGGCCATCACCCTCATTCTCCAACACCTTTATTCGCTGTTCTAAGCGATCAGCCAGGGCTGCCTTAGAATTCTCCGTCGCATGCGACCGCACCGAGATCGGATTTACCACGCCCAAAGCCCTCACATAACTCCAGATTGAAGTCAGCGCCTCGTAACTATCTGCGTCATACGCTTCAAGAATGATTGGAGCTCGGGGCGATTGCTTGGCACGGACGACCAAAGCGGAAATCTCATTAAAGAAAATATTGGTCTTCTCAATATTGACGCTTACGGCATGAGGTAATGTCCTCGCCTGGAATTTAACAAGCATAGGAATGTAAGTAACAAAAATGGCCAATGCCAGAAAAATCGAGATGTAATTCGTCGCGCGAGGATGGAGATAAGAACGCAGCTGATAAAAAACATAGCATATCAGCACATCGTAGGCGAAAGGAACGAAAAGCAACGCGGGAAAATCATAGCGCGTTCGCAACGGCAACTCGCCCTGATACGCCACCTGCTGGGAAAAATATACGACCGCCATAAAGATGAAAATGACAACGATTACGCATGACAACCTCGCCCAATCCCGCAAATCTCGATTCGTCCGCTTCGCCCAATACCCAAAAAGAAGAATCGTAACCGCATAAGCAAGCGCAAGGCCATTGCCGAACAAAACCTTACTCAGCGCGCGTAACGCTATTCCCACCAATTGCCGCGTATCGATGGTCCTGGCGTAAAAATCCTCACCGACCACCAAAACCGATCTTTGAATCACCAAAACAACACCAGCGGCGTAAAGACAGATCATCAACAAGAAGGAAATGGCCATCCAGATCGGAATACGCCGGGTGAAGCCGACAAATATAAGAGTCGCAACTGCCGCACCCGCGAGCGGAATGAACGTTTCCTTCGAACCGATTAGAAGAACGGCCGCAAACGTGATCAGGGCGGCCGCCCATTTTCGTTTGCTCTCGTCCTTCGAATTGACCGTCGCATAAATGCCGAACAGCATGAATGCCAGCGCCAAAGTCCCATAGATTTCGGACGGACCGAGTCTTGCCCAGACGCCGCCCCAAAAGGGCAAAAACAGGATTGGAAGCAAAAGCGCGGCACCGAGCCAAATACGAACAAATTTGTTTAAGAGCCACCAGAGCGACGCAATGAACGTTGCGAACCAAAGCGTTCGCGCCAGATACCATAGATGGACATTGGCGCCCCAGATAACCGTCTCCAGCAACGTAAAGAAATAGTAGCTGGGACGGAATCGACCGTAGTCCAACTTACCGAGTTCGGTCTTTGTCAGAAGGGTATGAAAGAAGTCGCTTAACGGTAGACGTAAATCGACGCCTAAGAACGAAAATATGGCGTGGTCGTCGATGATGCCCCAATTCGCAGAGAGCACCTGCCGCCCAATAAAGCCAAAAGCGATTGCCGTAGATATCAAGAAAATAACGCCGGTCGAAATCCAACCGTCTTCTTTGATCGTGACCCTCATTCGATTTAACTCAAAAATTGATCCTGTGTTTTTCTCGCTAGACAATCATTGCGGAGATCGATCTCCATACTTTTCGATCAATGGCCACCGCCTCGCTTGACCTCGTCTATGATGAAGAGCGGCCGGTCTTTGGTGCTGAGATAAATCCGGCCGACATATTCGCCGATGATGCTCAGTACAATCAATTGAGACATCGAGACGAAAACGATCAGCAGAACCGTGCTCGTCCATCCAGGAACGGTATCGAGGAAGAGCCAAGCGTGAAGCGTAAAGGCTGCGATGCCGACCAATGCAACGAATAGGAAAAAAGCCAGCAATGCGGAAAACCGCAATAGCACCATCGAGTATCCAAGAAACGCGTCAACCGCGAAAGCAAACATCTTGGAGAAGGGATATTTCGTCGAGCCGGCAAGACGATTCTGCCTGTGATAGGGCAATGCAACCTGACGAAAGCCGACCCAGGCGATCATTCCTCGTATGAACCGATCCCGTTCCGGCATCTGCACAACGAGGTCCGAAACACGGCGCGTCATCAGCCGAAAGTCACCGGTATCGACCGGAATCGAAGTATGCGTTGCGCGCGCAAGCAATCTGTAAAACAGGCGCGCCGTCCATGATTTAAACCAGGTTTCGCCGGCGCGGCTTATTCGCCGGCCATAGACCACATCGGCCGAAGAAACGTTCATCGACTCGACAAAATCCCCGAGAAGTTCGGGAGGGTCCTGCAAATCGGCGTCGAGCACGAAAACGAGACGACCACGGACCGCAGATAATCCAGCGGTCAACGCAAGCTGGTGCCCGTGGTTGCGCGAAAGCCTGACCGCCACAAGTTGAGGCTGTTTCTCCAACTGAGCACGAATGCGATCCCAAGTTCCGTCAGTCGACCCGTCGTCGACCAGGATCAATTCGAAACTTGCACCAAAAACCGCTTCCGCGCTTTTGCAGCAACGCCGGACGAGCTCATCGATGCCTTCCTCTTCATTAAAGCATGGCACGACGATCGATAGCTGCGGTTGATCGGACGTCGTCGCCGAGACAAGGTCTCGCGGCGACGACGTCGCTGAGCTCTGCTGCAGGGGGTTCTTTAGCATTCTTGGACTGCTGACTTGCGAAGGTAACTGGAAGCGGATTGCGCCATTTCGAATGGTTACAAATTCTGAAGAGATACAGGACGATTTACCTGAAGAAGGTGTCGTCAAATCGGTAGACGGTCATCATAAAGGATGATGATTGGAGGGCAAGTTCGGCGACGGCGAGCTTCGCCACGTAAAGGCTTGGCTTGATATAGCCACTGGATTAGGTTGTGTCGACATCGGGGGAGTTCGCTATGACCGAAAAATCGACAACCCAAACAGCCGCTGAGGTTGCAAAACCGCTTACGCAGCTTGAGATCTTTTTCATAAAGCTGAGCGGCATCACCGTCGCGGCAATCATATTTTTTGTCTGCTCCGCGGTTGCTTTGCAGTCGTTGATCGAATCAAAAATCGAAGAAATGCCCTTTCTCAAGGGCGGTCGGGTTTTTTGGGAAGCGGTGGAAAAGAAGGTCGATGCCTTCGCCAATGGAAACGACCTTCCGCCCGAAAAGAAGGCCAAGATTATTGCCTCACTAAAGAAGATTTCCGACAGATACCGGCCTTATTTCGAAGCCGCCGGAGGGGCGGCTCCGCCTCGTTGAGCATCCCTCCACACAAAGCCGGTTTCCCGCAGAATCCTTAAGGGAATACGCGGCATCTCCTAACGCCACGTCGCGATCGGCGCTTTGCCCTCGAGCACTTCGGAAATTCGAAGCCGGGTGCCCTCGGTGGTTTCCGACGGCAGCGCGCTAGGCTCGAAAAAGCCGCAAGCCACGATCTCGTGGTTCGGCTCCGGAAGCCGATCCTGGCGAAAATGCCTGATCAGGTAGACCGCGACGTGGTCGCGCCGGGAGACGTGGCTGTTGAAGAAAATTCCATGCAGCACGGGATCGCCGAGGGGCTCGATCCGGGCCTCCTCGACCAACTCGCGCTTCAGTGCCTCGTGGAAGGTTTCGCCGACCTCGACGCCGCCGCCGGGCAAGTGCCAACCGGTGACATAACTGTGCTTGACCAGAAAGACCCGATTCTGCTCGTCCAGAACCACGGCGCGAACCCCAAGCGTCATGCCGCGGGCGAAGCGCCAATAGAGATGGAAGGCCCGCCGCAGCGCCGGTTCGAGCTTCACGCGTATGGACTGCGGGTTCATCGCCACTGAAATACCTGACATTCGGACATCCCGTTGATCCTTGCGTCGCGACCGTGAGCTTGCCATTACATTCGCAGGGTAGGCAACAGAAGCGGGTGCATATGACGTCGACATTCAGGCTGGCCCATCTGTCGGACCCGCATCTGCCGCCGCTGCCTACAACTCGGCTTCGCGAACTCGCAGGCAAACGCGCGCTCGGCTATCTGAACTGGACGCGCAATCGGCACAAATTTCATCGGAGAGACGTGCTCGATACGCTGGTGTCGGACATCAAGACGCAAGCGCCGGACCACATCGCGGTCACCGGCGACATCGTCAACCTCGCGCTCGAAGCCGAATGCGCACCGGCGCGGGCGTGGCTGGAGGGGGTCGGCACGCCGGATCGCGTCACGGCAATCCCGGGCAATCACGACGCCTATGTTCGCGCGACCGAACATCGCTTCGCGGAAGTTTTGATCCCTCGCTGCGCCGACGCGGGCTGGTGGCGCTGATCGGCGTCTCCTCGGCGATGCCGACGCCGCCCTTGATGGCGACGGGATGGCTCGGGCGCGCGCAGCTTGAGGCGCTCGAGCGCATGTTGACGAAGCTTTCCACGGAAACGACGTTTCGCGTGCTTTTGATTCATCACCCGCTGATCTCGGATGCAAGTACCAAGCGGTTGACCGATTCGTTCGAGTTGCTCGCGCTGCTCAAGCGCCACGGCGTGGAGTTGGTTTTGCATGGGCACGATCACGTACATTCGCTGGTCTGGGTCGACGGGCCGAATCGCGCGATCCCTGTGGTCGGGGTGCCGTCCGCATCCGCGATCGCGCACGGCCGTCACCCAGCCGCCGCCTATAATCTGTTTTCGATCGCACGCGACGGCGAGACGTGGCGCTGCGAGCAGACGGTGCGGGGATTCAAAAATGGACCGCGCGTCGA
>WNFQ01001124.1_pt1 | contig 25935 bp, 26 predicted proteins | sample 5400171 | NCBI WGS metagenome assembly WNFQ01 (sample SAMN13153356, study PRJNA577476) | soil metagenome | isolation source: 20 cm soil under Madrone tree | place: USA:California | collected 2016-06-14
AGCGCTGGCGAAAACAGACAGAACTATGCTAAACAGAAATAGACCCTTCATTTGATTTGACCTCCAAGTCGGTTAAATGGTTGCGGTCAAGGCTCGACGGACCGTTAGCGCGGTCTGTCGAGCCGCTACAAAAACTACAGTCTAGACGTTTGCGTGCTACGCGGCTTTCATAGCAGCAAACAACGTTTGGCGTGGAAGTTGGGGCATTGCGAGAAGGCGTTTGGCCCAGCGCCGCTGCGGGTTCTTCACGTTTTGGCGCTCTCTGGGGCTCCTGCCGGTGCGGTTAACCTGTTGATAAGGTGGGGCTCAACGAGCTTAGCCACGGCCTATGGTAAACGATTTCGAATGGTGAGAGCAACAATAATCTTTCGATCTCACCCATGCACGACCTGCGTAGCGTCCGCCGTCAGCGGCTTTGCTTTAGGTCAAACCTTCATCACGCCCAGAGCGGAAGAAGCGCTCCAAAATTGCCGGACAGACGGCGATTGAATTCTTGCGTCGTCACATGTCCTGTGATTTTGGTGAGCTTTCGGAAGATGACTTCCGCGAGAATGAGCTTGCGCTAAGCGAAGGCTTCGACTGTTGAGCAACTACCGAACCGGCAAGGGCCAACAGCTATATGGATCATCACTGAGGCGGATCATGGCTCAACGACGATTCTGCTACCGTCCGCCGGATCAAACCGGCGAGCGGCGCGAGTGGCCACACTCGCGCCGCTTTCACGTAAGATTGCACTTCGCAGATATCCTCCAAGATCGATAGAGCCGAAATAGGTAGTGCTCTATTAGGATTGTTGCTGGTAGCGTTCATGTAGAGCCTGGGACACTCAAGTAGATATGAAAAAGGCTCTGCCTGAAAAATCGAACAAGCCTTGCCAGTCGTTGCCACATATTGTGCCTGTACCGTGTCACAATTTGTACTATCGTCCTCGACCGCAATGCTTCCCCAAATACTTGACAGTCAGTGCTTGCGAGTCTAAAATAACTGCCCATTAGAAACCTCGAAGCTAACTTTCTGGTTGCGAGTTAGCGTCCACCACCTTGGAGTTCGTCATGGTCCTAGATCCTCTAACCCAAGCTCTCCGTCTGGTATTTGGCCCTATAGTAAAGCAGAGCGCCAAATGGCCGCCCATACTGGCTTATGGCCTCCCTGGGATAGTTGCGGTTCTGCTGATAATTGGGAGCGGACTGGTTGTTCCTCTTCGCCTTATCTGGCTTCTGGCTATCGTGATTCTAGCGCCTCTAGCTGGTTATATATTCGTTGATTGGGACACCCGGCATCGCACTATCGTTGACCGTCCGCGAGGAGGACTCTATGGTGCCATTCTCTCCCCAACGTCAAATAGTATCGTGCAGCCAACCATACAATGCAGCGGCGTTGCTTTAGGCATTATGCGGGACCACCATATTTGGTTGGCGGTCGAAGCGATGGATTATATCTGGCCCAAAGAACTTGAGGTATATGTCCCGCCAGATAATCGCTGGAATCATACGATATTTGAAGACGGTGCGGCCAAAGATTTCGCGGTGGTATTGCTGATGGCGGATCCCCACGGCCACAAGATCATTGGAGACTGGCTGGAAGCGGGTAAAACAAAAGGTGAGTATGACCTGATGAAAAGCAATCCAGGCATTCCAGGAACGAATCGCTTGGCCAGAATTGACCACGTGCGACGAATCTCCCACCACCAATCGGATGCGAATGATTACTGAGCCGTGCCATCGAGCGGCAGGTCAAGTTAGCGGCCTCTTTTAGCGCTTGTACTCTCACTGCACACCGCGCAGTTCATCGACAAGCTGGGCTCTTAGCGAGCGCTGGTCTGACAACGTGTCCTTTAGAGGATGAACGTTTAGACTATTGCCGTAAGTCTTTACGGTTTAGTTGCAAAGAAGATGGTTAAAGAAAATGCAGGCAGCACGTTCGCTTAAAAAAAGAAGAAAATATCTCGGCTTATGATTTCATCGGTCGTACCGGCGCAACTGGAATTAGATGATCTCAAGATGCGTGAATGGGGAGGATTCTTGCGTAGGGATGTTCGCATCTCTCCAGAGGCCAGCGATCGTCTCGCAACTACAATTTACCAAGACATCGTCGCATCAGATCTGGCGGACATCTTTACTCTTTCGGATGCAATCTCACATGCCGAGCGCTTCAACGAGTTGGCGCTGTTCCTAAACTGCATAGCTGAACGTCACCTGTGGAAAGCGAACGCTCTCATGAATCGCGCCATGCTCAATCTCTCAAACTACATGTGTTTGTGTATCTCGGCGACGCTTGCTTCGTTCGGCTGCGAAAGGCTCTGCCGAGAGCCAGCGCTACCGGACGCTGCTGCCGATATCTAACTGACAACCCTATACGGGCGTTCCGAAACGCGATCGCGCATGGCAATTGGCGCGTCGCGGAAGGAGTCATCGACTTTTGGGCTCGCAAGGGTGAATCTAGTAACGAGCCGCTGTCTGAATTCTCAGTTACCGAGGATGATCGCGAGTTCTGGTTCTTTTTGGCAGCATGCACGGGCAAGAGCGCGTTGGCGGCGCTCTCAGCTGTATATCCGAACGTCGCGCACAAGGAGGGCTTGCATTAGCATCGCGGCAGCGGTCCCTACGATTCGGCAAACTGGACAGATGAAAAGAAGGAAATCTGCACGCCCGCTTGACCGCTTTCCATACTCAGAGATAGGCGTCTCGTATTTTGCAGAACAAGCGTATTGCGAGAAGAGAGTCGAGCTATGGCTTCAAAACCCGACAACGAGCGGCCTTGTTTCAGTGCCTGCTGCGCTTGAAGGTCTTGCTGAGGCGCAAGACCAAGAAGATCTAGTCACCAGTGGGAAAGACTTCCATGAGGCAGTAGAGAGTGCGACCACGCCTTTATCTTCTTCAGAAATAGCACGGGCAGTTCAAAGCGGTCGCTCCTTTGCCTTAGCGGAATCACGTTTGACTGGAGAATATCGTGGAGTGCGATTGAGAGGTCGGCCGGATCATGTTTTCTTTGATGGGCGGGACGCATCTTGTGTTTTGGAATACAAAGTCACAGACTCAAATCAACTTCAAACAAGTCATAGAGTACAGTTACTTCTTTATGGATACCTGCTTGGACAACAGAATTTTAATGTTGATAACCTTATTCTTGTGTGCGTCCTTGTTCCTCGCCGTCACGACACGTGGCTAGCGAAATTGGCTCCTAGTAGAATACGAAAATTTCTAACGACTATTCGCGCCGAAGCTGAGTCGCTCATTGCGGCTCAGCCTTCGCGCAAGAATTGGCATCAAATGGGTGTTGAAATAAGTCGAGGCATTCATGTCAACCTGCGAGTATTCAGGTATGACCAACAGAGGGCGGAGAGTGAATTAGAGTTTTTCACGGCCTACTGGCTTGGTGGCCGAGACGCAATTCGGACAACTATGGAAAGTAAGTGCGCACTCTGCCAATACAATCAGCTAAATCTATGTCCTGTTGCACAAGTGGAATATAGCGGCTGAGGTACGACACCCAGACCGTCATCTCTGTGACTATTATTTCTTGAACCTGTCGCGCTCTTCGTCGTGCAACGCCATGAACTGGATTAACGCCATTTTCGCAACTCTTCGGAACGCTGGCATGGCCGACAATTGTTTTGGCTCTCGCATTTCTCTACCGTCGTCAATGCCGTGGCCTGTTGGAAACTGTCGCGAAGATCGAGTATCCCCGTGGTTCAATCACCATGCAGGACGTGTCGCGACTGACGATGACAGGCAGGCTCGAGCCGGTGGGGTTACCGAAGACATATTCATGTAAGCCTGGCTTATGCGAAGGTAACAGCCAAGCAGCGATAAGCCGAGATCCTTCCGTACGAACCATCCAACAATTTGTTGCGTAAGAGCCGCGATTGCCTGCCCTTCATCAAGTCTTTATTCCCTCAGGTTGTCGCGACTCGCGCGGCCACTTATACCACCGATCCCCCGTTGCCCTTGTAGCCCTCCAAAAGTAGCCAGAAGTACAATGTTGCAAGTGGAGAAAGACTTGCTACAGACCGAGCCCGCATCACCTGCCTCAAGTGTCGGCGGCATTCACATCTCTCGCGGTGTAAGGATGCGCATTCCACCGGGTGGGCTGATTATCTCTGAAGAGGGACCGGGCATGGGGGTCACTCGCGTGGAACTCCAACTTGACACCTGTGTTCACTGGCTAGAGATCGCGCTCGAAAATCTTGCGGCCGCAAGGTCGGCTCATAGGGCTTTACTATTAGCCAAAGGGGCTGGAAACGACCTTGCGGGTTTGCTGGATCGCGAGTTCAAGTCCAGCGTGCAAGCATCTGTGGCCGTAGCGACATTCTTTGAAGCCCTGTACGCTGTAACGCTCGACAGGCTTCCTTCAAAGCCAACGGCCCACGTTCCGGGTAAGCGCCAGCGCCGGGGCAGATATGTACGAGTTACCGAGCAGTTGCGCAAGTCGTTCGGATTAAGGAAGCAAGGCACATCGAACCTGCGATTAGTACTGGGCGAGGTATACAGGTTTCGTGACGAAGCGGTCCACCCCTCCGCCACATTCGCTGAACCAGTGCTTCATCCACAGCTTCAAATTGGAGTTGAGCGAAGATTCGTGATGTTCGGCTATAACAACACTCTTCCGTTAGTTCGTGCGGCCTTGGCCTTCTCGAAGATATTGCCGTCTCGCGACATGAGCCGGAGGCCCAAGGAAATGCAGGAGTTCGCTGCATACTTGCTTGAAGTCTGTGCACCTTTGTACGCAGTGTGGGAGGAAACCTATGGGGCCCTACTCGAAGAAGGGCCAAGTGTGACTTAATATCGTTGGTCGTTGCGCCTTTTGGCAGCGCGAGCGTTGTAACGACCTTCAGGGCACCGACCTTTCTTCGATTTCGGGCCGCTCCCACAACCTTTCTTCTTGAAGACATTTTGTCTTTTCCAGACGCGAGTGAAAGCTGGCACGTATGCTGGCGAAGCGCCTATCAATCCAAATTGAGCAATAATAAAATAGATGCTGCGCACCTGAAAATTAGGGACACGACACCCCCAAAATTCGGGGCTGTGGCGTTTAGGTTGCAAACGCCGCGTTAACTTTGTTAACGCCGGCTTTGAGGACTTTGTCTGTTGTGGGAGACGAGCAAATGAGTGAAACCAAAATATGAAACGGGAGATCGCGAACCACCGCTCCACATTCTCTGGAAATATGACCAAACGGCAGGAGTCTGTCTGGACTTGATCGTCGATGAAACTGCACCTGCCTTCCATGCTTCCAAATGTTCCCCAACTCCACGTAATAAGGCCCTTTGCGAAGGTTAGAAGGCAGCGGAAATGAGAGACAAAAACGAGCTTGCGACGTCAAGTAGGAGGCAAACATCGCCCGGCAATTAGCGGGGTCCTTTCGGCATCATCGGAATTCTCACGCTAGGACATGCCTACCAGCGAAGAATCCTTTCTCAGTGCTCAACGCCTTTCGGCATCATCGGAATTCTCACGTCGATAATTTTTCCTTTCCTACAAACCCCGAATTGTGTGCTCAACGCCTTTCGGCATCATCGGAATTCTCACTGTGTTGCAGTTGGAGTCAAGCGCGTGATCTTTACTTGTGCTCAACGCCTTTCGGCATCATCGGAATTCTCACCGTTCGAGACCACGTTGGCGTGCTCGACTTTCTGATGTGCTCAACGCCTTTCGGCATCATCGGAATTCTCACAACTAGATCAGATAAGTCTATATACTCTCACATGATCCGTGCTCAACGCCTTTCGGCATCATCGGAATTCTCACGCGCTTGCCATCGATTACCACAACGTAGGAATGTTGTGCTCAACGCCTTTCGGCATCATCGGAATTCTCACTGAATTAATATGTCAGCTATTTCGGCATCCTAAGGTGCTCAACGCCTTTCGGCATCATCGGAATTCTCACGGTAACTCTCTCGGCTTTAACTTCGCGGAAGTATTGTGCTCAACGCCTTTCGGCATCATCGGAATTCTCACGATATCATCACAGACGGTGATGACGGTTTACATATGTGCTCAACGCCTTTCGGCATCATCGGAATTCTCACTTGTACAGTACGCCGCATGAAATCAGAAATTCCCGTGCTCAACGCCTTTCGGCATCATCGGAATTCTCACATTTTTATGGGGATGTGGTGGTGCATGGGTTTGATGTGCTCAACGCCTTTCGGCATCATCGGAATTCTCACGGGTGCGTGGATGGCCAGCACGCCGGATGGTTTCTTTGTGCTCAACGCCTTTCGGCATCATCGGAATTCTCACTCTGGTATGCCTGTCATTTCTCTGACTTTCTTTAGTGCTCAACGCCTTTCGGCATCATCGGAATTCTCACGATCCAAATGCGTAGAGGTGCTCACTTGGAGACGGGTGCTCAACGCCTTTCGGCATCATCGGAATTCTCACAGTTCAATTCCTTTCGCCGCTGCGAGATTACTCCTTGTGCTCAACGCCTTTCGGCATCATCGGAATTCTCACACGGCCGGTTGAGCCGTGGCCTATGTTTGCGCGATGTGCTCAACGCCTTTCGGCATCATCGGAATTCTCACATCCTTGGCAAGAATGGTACGGCCATCGCTATTTGTGCTCAACGCCTTTCGGCATCATCGGAATTCTCACTGTCGAGATGTGATCCGTTTCTAGTGGTTGTATTTTGTGCTCAACGCCTTTCGGCATCATCGGAATTCTCACTCAAGGAGAGTCCAGAACAGAAAGCGCAGCTTTTCGTGCTCAACGCCTTTCGGCATCATCGGAATTCTCACTGCCAATGAAAATCTACAACCACAAAAAAGTCCTCTAGTGCTCAACGCCTTTCGGCATCATCGGAATTCTCACCAGCCGAGCCGCACAATACTTCGTGGCTTGAACGCCTTTCGGCATCATCGGAATTCTCACGACGGAGAGGTCAATCTTCCCGGCGCGAAACTCATCGTGCTCAACGCCTTTCGGCATCATCGGAATTCTCACTCGGCCTGACGGGCGTTTTCCTGCTCTGCCCCTTGTGCTCAACGCCTTTCGGCATCATCGGAATTCTCACGAGCCGTCGTCCGGCTGCTTTCTTGCCGACGCGATCGTGCTCAACGCCTTTCGGCATCATCGGAATTCTCACACCGAGCGCCGTGGGACCTTGTATCCGGTGTCTCAGGTGCTCAACGCCTTTCGGCATCATCGGAATTCTCACTGCCAATGAAAATCTACAACCACAAAAAAGTCCTCTAGTGCTCAACGCCTTTCGGCATCATCGGAATTCTCACCAGCCGAGCCGCACAATACTTCGTGGCTTGCTCCAAAGTACGCGCGCGTAATAGGTGCTCAACGCCTTTCGGCATCATCGGAATTCTCACCGGAGCGTTGATCTACCTCATCCTGCCCCTCAAAGTGCTCAACGCCTTTCGGCATCATCGGAATTCTCACATAATTTTGGCATGAAGCAGGAGCCCCGCGCCAACAGTGCTCAACGCCTTTCGGCATCATCGGAATTCTCACCAGTGACGATGGTTTGGCCAGATGTAGGAATTAAAGTGCTCAACGCCTTTCGGCATCATCGGAATTCTCACAGACGCGATATTCGATAGAGAGTCAGGATTTGAAGTGCTCAACGCCTTTCGGCATCATCGGAATTCTCACTATTGGCATCACTGATACAACCGGGCAATTCGTTCGGTGCTCAACGCCTTTCGGCATCATCGGAATTCTCACCTCAGACTTAACCATCCCTTTTCCGTACTGTAAAAGTGCTCAACGCCTTTCGGCATCATCGGAATTCTCACCTTTCAACTGGATGAGCGGTGGCGTAACCTTTCGCGTGCTCAACGCCTTTCGGCATCATCGGAATTCTCACTGCGCTGATCCCAACCCTCTTGTTTGCCGGATGTTGTAAGGCCCTTTTCGGGTATCTCTTGGTTTTGTCATCATAATCAGTTCTTTCACCGTCTCGTAAGTGTGTTCGCTCGTGCCAATCCTCTAAGAATCAGATACTTAACATCGGCGCAAGTATCCGTACAACCAACTTACCAAGCTTAACTCCGGGCTGCATTTGGCTTTCGCATGGCTGTCGGGCTTTCGGACCGGTAAACAGAAGTAGGTCCTTGCGTCCTTTATGCGAAGTCAAACGGTCGCGAGTTATCAGACCAGGATTCCGGTCGGTTATGAAGTCCAACATGCCGCTCGCAGATTTCGCAAATACTCAGAATTAGCAAGCGATCCTCGCTTGCGTCGAGCATCCCTTCCAGTTCCCAACGCAGCTTCTCTATCTGCCGCCGAGTCAACCTGCACCGAAAGATTGAATACTGCAAACGGCGACCGTACCCGTTGAGCTTCTTATAGACCTTTCGCCAACGCTTGGGCTCGCTGATGTCATAACAGATGACGTACCACTGCTTTGATTCCATTGCTCAGCCTCAACGCAACCTCATTCGCGCAAACAAACCGCCCTCGCCCATCCATTCCTTCTCTAACAGCCGCACTTCAAGTTCCATGATTCTTGAGTAAGAGAGTGATCGCCGCACAACCGGATGTCTCCAATAATCACTCTTGCGTCGCTCGTAAATGCTGATCAGCTTCTTTCGTCCCTCATCAGATAACCAAACTTGCGGACCGGCCACGTCAAAGTCAGCGTCGATGTCCCACTGCTTTCGATTGATCGACGCGATGACGGGCAGATCAACAAGCGGCACGCGAAACAATTCCATCAAGTCTAAAGCGAGGGGCGGCGCTTGCGAGCGCGGTCTATGGAAGAACCCGAGCGATGGATCAAGGCCAACTACCATAATCGCGTTCGTCACATCTTTCAGCAGTAGCGCGTATGCAAACGAAAGCAAAGCGTTACAACGGTCGCGGGGCGGACGGCGGCTGCGACCATCGGGCTTCATTTCTTCGCCAGCGTCGGGAACAATTAGATCAGGAAGCGCGCGGAAATAATAAGCACCGATACTTCCTTCGTAACCCCGCAAAGAATCTATGCTCGTTGCTCGCAACATCGGCGAGAGCAGTTTGCGCATAGCTTTGATCGAGTTCTGCACTTCGGGTGTCGCCCGCTCCGTCTCTCGACTGGATCGCAGCACGAAGCTTAATTGACTTCGCGCGCGCGCCTCAGCCAATCGCACAGCCAATTGCAAACATAGTTCCTTGTCAGTCAAAGCTCGATATTGCCGAATGCGCCGTTGCACCGATCCGGTTCCAGAAACCCACGCGCCCATGTATTGACCGCCCGTTGTAATCCAGTGGACGCCGATCTCCTGCTGGCCGCAAAACCGTAAAGCTTGGGTGCTAATCTGCGAGAACCCGTGGAGGACAATCTGTCCAATCTCCTGGCCCGGATGTAACTGCGGCGGTTCTCCTGTAACTGAAACTTCGAGCCGATCACCCTTGCGACCGATACGGGCGCCGTGAGTAAGCACGTGCAGGGTACGACGGTCATCATCAGCAGGGAAGAGCTTGAGCTGCCTGACTTCTGCGGTTGCCGGCGGCAACTCAGAAAGCATCGACGCCAGTCGAGCTTCTTCCGGCAGACAGACGGGAGCTAGCGAGCACTTCACGCAAAGACGCTCATTATCCGTCACCGGCGGGCGCTCGAGGCTACTTTGCAATAAGCGCGCGCGGGCTATGGCCTTCTTGAGATCATCGAAAGCAGTATCGTCAATCGGCACTCGCACCATCGCGTTATCGGCGTGATAACGGATGCGGCCTTCGGTGATTTCCTGTCCGCTGTGTTCGGCTACCATTGCCGCATAAGCAATGACTTGCAGACGATCACTGGCCCAAGCCTCCGGCTTGTCATCGGCAGTGCGCGCCGATCGTCCCCTCTTGTGTTCGTAAGGGATGAGCATCCCATCGCGCCGCCGAATGCAGTCGATCTTTCCCGTTAGCCCCCATTTTTCACTTTCAAGGGTTAACCGCAGCGGCTCGCCTTCGCTGAGCGAACTGTCCCCCTCATTCGCGCCAGCACTGCTACCTTCGATTTCGTTCACATTTTCCGGTTGCGTTTCCCATGCTGCCTTCTCCGTTTTGTCGGTGATGGTCGATTTCTTCTTCCATCGCGGAATGTCGGGCTGCGACAGAACGTTGCCCTTCCGGGTCCGCTGGTCTTCCTTCTTGTCGATTTCGACGTGCAGACGTCGCCCGGCATACACCCGCTCGTCAGCCACACGCGTCTCTTCAACCTCTTCGAGATAGAACAACCGCTCGCAGTATGCGAGTGCGTGCAGGGACATGATGCGCAGTGGTTGGGCCATATGTAGACTCCTGGGGAACTTAGAATCCGGGGCGTTTTCGCCGCTTTGTGCTGTTCATTCAGACCTCAGTTAGGTAAAATGCCAATAGCCATGATCAAGCGAGAAAAAATCGAAGAACTCCTGAATTTGCCAGTCGATGAGCACCGCCAGGTGCTGCGACTGCTTCAGGAAAGTCTGCCTTCCCAGGACGAACGCCAGTCCCAATCCACAAATGGGGATCAGGCATCGCCCGCCGCCAAATGGTTGCTGTCAATGGCCGGTCGCTACTCTGGCGGGCCGGGGAACACCGCTGACCGCGCGGACGGGATCCTGCGCACTGAGATCGACAAGCGCCATGGTCTGACAATGCATTAGTAATGGCGATCCTCCTCGACTCTGGATTCCTCTTTGCCTCGCTCAACGCATTTCTTAGGCAGCGACCGTTTCCGGCGGACTTGGTGTCCAAGTCCATACAGCGTCAGTTAAGTCAGAAACTGGCGCGTAAATAGAACTCGTTGTCTTGCTGTTATCTGCCCGATCAATGCCAATTGTGAGCCGACAAGTTCCTTTGCGCGGTGTCTCATTGGGTTGAAAGCGCGTGTACCAAACAATCTTTGCGGGCGGTTCGTCAACGAGTTCAATGGTGTCAAAAAGATAACTATTGTCTCCCGCAAATGGGAGTCCGTAACGCTGCGCTCCAAGGTCACCTCGCAAGCCTCTTGCGACCTGAGCTTGCAGTTCCTCATCGGATGTTTGCACGCCAATCACACCTTCGTAATTAACCAGCACCTCGCGGCGAACAGGAACGATTTGATATTTAGCTCCTTTGGTTAATGCGGCCATCGCCTTTGTCTTTGCATCGGTGCCAACGCGGTAACCGTGCAATTGCTGATAAACTGAATTTCTCTCTGGCACTTTGACCAGACCAATCGCAAGTCTCAGATGTGGCACGTCTGAGCGAATCATAGTTGTTGCTCCATTCGATGCCGCACGCATTTCGATTCCAGCTAGGTTCAGTACCAGACCGTAAGCAACCGACGGGGGCATCACCGGGCTCGTGCTGCGATAAACTCCCGCTTGAAAGCCGCGAAACGCCGCGAATGGGGCATGGATGTGCAGCCAAAAGGTATTCATCATCCTAACCTCCTACTTCAAGAATTCGGTGGCAATGGCCTCAAGTAATTTTTGCGAGTTGTCAAAGAAGTGGACGCCCTCACTAACGAGACGCGCCTTTTCATCCGGCAACATATCGCGTGTGAGTTCGCCGCCAATCCAAAACTCCTTGCCCGGCAAATCATTCGCGTTAATGCGCTGCAGTTCAGCGAAGCCGCCTTTCTCGTCGAAGCCGTAAGTGTTGTAGCCCGCGACCAAGTGGGTTGTTAAGCGAACAACGATACTACTCGGTGACATCTCGAAATAGCTCCGCGCATGACCACCCGCGACGTTGCTCAGTTGCCCGATAGCTTCGATCAGTGATTTTGTCCACTCTGGTTTTCCTTTCCTGCAGTCTTCTCCAGCCAGGGCAAACGGATACTGGTAAGCCGCGTGATTAACTTCGCGGTGAATCAAAGCGGAAGTCGAAGAATTCCTCCAAGGACTTGGTTCAGCGTTGAGCGGCGATTGATGAAGAATCGCGTTGAAGCGATAGGGCGTCAACGATACCGCCATGTTCATTCGCAAAACGCTGTCACGCTTTGACGGTTTACTTTTATTCTTCTTGATGGCGTCGTTGTCTGCGACCATGAACCCGAAAAGAAAATCATCGCCAAACTTTTGCGCATCGGGAAACTCCTTGAACTCGACCGCCAACTGATCAAGATCGTGCCGCCGCTTTCGGTTGATGTTCTTGTCTGGAAGTTCCTTCGTCAGCATTTCGCGCAGAGCGTTTCGCATCGATTCAGGGCTGATGATGGTGTAATCCTTACCGCCTTTGGCGATTTTCTGTAACACCGTGCGGTTTTCTTCACTCTCACCGCGATAGTTGGAACTTGGCGCAGCGTACGTTAAGACGGTTGCGAACAGGTTCAAGTTTTTGCTCATTGTCTTTTCTTCCTTCCTTCAAGCTTAGCCGCGTGCAGAGAGAGCCAGCAGCGTGAGCGTCCGAACTTTGTCTGGGTCTGTATGCAATGCCTGCGCGAGAGTTGCGTAACCTTCCTCGTTGAGGAATTGCGGGAAAGAGCAGAGCGTCGAAACAAAATACTCTATGAAGTCGTCGCCTGTGCGGCTACGTACAGAAAGAAAGGCGTCTTTGGCGATTTTGGTTTTCTTGTCGCCGTACTCAGCCTCTCTGGATGAGCCTTGTACGCCTTTCCATTCAAGTTGGTGTTTCGACCTCAGCTTTGCTGTGATGTATGTGCCGGTCAGTTGATAAATTAAATCCTCAACCGATGACTGATTCGCGGGTGACTTTGAAGTCTCTGTGTCCACTTCGTCTTGCTCTCCTTTCGTTGATTGATTGCTCTCCATGGAATCTTTGAAAGCGGTTCTTACGTCGGCGCGGAAAAAGCGAGAGCCGAATGCTTCTTCAGAATCAGTAGTAGATAGGAGCGAACCGAAGCCACTGAACCATGCGCGGTCATTCAGCATATTCAACAGTCGTTGCCGCCGAAAGAGCGCGTAACGAAACAGCCCTTTTATCCGCGCGTATTCGTCAATCATGCTCTGTATCGGGTCAATGCGTGCCGTCCCCCACAGCCTAATGTTGTTGCCCTGTTTTTCCAGATGAACGACATCGACCCCGAGCAACAGATCGCTGACAGACTGCTTGCCAGCTTCGACGGCAAGGCGTTGATTCAATTTATTCATCAAATCAAGGGCGCCTTCAGCCGCTAAATCGATCACGCTATCGCGTGGGCGATAGCCTGCCATCTCGATGCCGCGATTGTTTTGCAGAACCGAAGGTAGTTCGTCGCAAAAGGCTTCGAGGTTGGAGACGTCAGGAATGGCCAGCGCATAGCCGATAAACTTAGACTTTGTCTGCTTGGTCTTGCTGTCATAAGCCACAGTCGCCGGTACATAGACTTGCGCAACGAACGTCCAAAAGTGGAGCAAGAACTGAAACCTCGCGCGATCTTTGAAAGCGACATTTTCGGCGTTACTGGCTTGAGCCCCAATGAAGTAGTTGCTGGGCAAGTCCACTGTGTAATCGGCGGGACGATGTAAGTCTTGCCAAACTTTATCGGCGTCCTCGCTGAATTTCCCTTCTGACCTTTCATTGAAAGGGCGGCGTGTGGCTGGCACACCGCGCAAGACGCCCCAAATCATATCGCGCCAAAGCTTAATCCAAACGCCATTGTCATCTTGTGCGCTAGGGTCGTAAGCAACGAGGAACGCGCCGCGAGGGATGACTACCGGGTAGATATAAACAGTTTTCTCTTTGCTCTTTCCTGTCTTGGGATCGACAACCGTTTTCTTTTCTTCACGCAGGGGCGGGATGACCTCCTTATTTTTATTCTTCAAAACAGCATCGCGCTCTTGCTCTTCTTTCGAAGCGGCATAAGTTTCATCAAACAGTTCCTGCATGCCCGTTTTGTCAATTCGAAAAGTTGCACTGTGCCCACCAAGCCGCGCAATTTCACAGACACCTTCCGGCTCTTATCCCTTTCAAGCCATCTCACCATCAACACGAGTCCGGCAAGTCCGGCGCGATGTTGCGAGGAAGGCAATTCGGCAAGGTTGTACTCGAGATCCAGGGCGTCGCTCATTCAATCGCTTCTCCCAATTCAGTCATGAATCCAAAATGCTCGTCATAGAATCGTTCATCAGCAATGCCCAAATACTTCGGCAACCAACCAGGGCGTTCTTCTATCGCATTCGCAAATTTATCAGGCACGTTAATTACCAGCGAGTCATAGGCTTTCTTGGCATCAAGATAGGCTTTCAACTCCAGCAAATCCTTCTTGAGAATTGCTGGCTTAGTAAACTCGTCAATGTCGCGAAACATGCCGGGCGTTGCATAGTAGCCGCCCTCTAAGAGCCGCGCACTACCATCAGCGATTCTTTGGGGCGGGCTGTGCTTTTCCAGCATCTCTGCCATCAGTCGTTGGCTGATCTCCTCGGTTCCTAAATCGCGCAAAAAGTTTTGCGCATCTAAAAAGTCTTGCTTGGTGTAGGGCCTTTCATTTTCTGGTCTATACACGATCAACCGCGCGCGAAAGTTTGGATCTCTATCGGAACTGCGATTAGCGCGTCCGAAGCGCTGTACCAAAGAAGACACGGGCGCGTACTCGGTTATCAGCACGTCAGCATCGAGGTCCAAGCTCATCTCGCAAACTTGCGTCGTGATGGCGATTTTGGCTTCACTTGTTTGTTTGAACGCCGCAACGGTTTCAGCGTGTCTGTCTTTTCTATCCTGCAAACGAAAACGGCCGTGATAAACCAAAGGCATAATTGATGGGTCCTTGTTGAGCCGGCGCGCAACTCGCTGACATCGCTTGACCGTGTTGACAACCCATAAGACGCGGTTGCCTGCCTTGTATTCGGCAGCGGCAATTTTTAGCGCAGCATCTTCATCAGCGACAAACTCAAGGCGGTAACGAGGGTGCTTTTCTTTCTCTTCGAGGTCAGGCAGTTCAATTCTTTCACTGTCGTTTGGATATACACGCAAGCCGGCGTCAATGAGTTCGTCACGACGTGAAGGCGGCAACGTCGCCGTCATACACAAGATAGGAACGTCGAAGGTTTTGAGAAAACTGATGAGGTTATCGAACATGTGTCGGTCAAAGCTGTGAACCTCGTCAATGATCACGGCGCTATCAGCCAAGGCGGGCAGCAAGCACATTCCAGTGTAGCTGTGCTCCATGAAGCCCAAAAACTGATCCACTGTCGCGCTAAAATAACGCTTCGACCACAAGCCCAAAGCGAACAGGCGTTCTTCGGTCTCGTAGTTCTTTCCCTCTGTCGCGTCGTTTGGGTTTTCCGCAATCGCTTCGAGTTCGTAGCGCGATGAGCCGTGTACCAACGCGGCTTCGGCTCCGGGCGCCCAGCCGACGTAGTCGCGGAACCCCTCCGTCGCAGTGCCACGTGTCGGATATAAGAAGATGACTTTGCCAATCGCACGCTCACACGCTACGGCCTCAGCCCATTTCCACGCAGCAACCGTTTTCCCTGCACCGCAAGCGGCAAGCAGAAGGGCTCTATCTCCAAGAGTCGCGGCTCGTTTCTGAAACGTATGCCAATCAAACTCTGGATTACCTTTCGCAAGCTGTTCTTTCTTTGGGTTAAGAATACTTGAGTTGATGTCGCTTCCCGTGATGGCAGATGAATGAACCTTTTCATTTATCCAGTCATCGATCGAGTACCCTTCGCGCACCAAACCCGAAGCCACAGCGTCGGCCACGATCAGGCCCACCTTAACGGCAAGGAGAAGCGAACGACGTTCAGAATCCTTCCTCAAATGACGGGCGAAGTGCCTCGCAGTGTTTGTTCCTTCGCTCCAGGCTCCGCTCCAGGGCATTTCATTTGTCCACCTCGTTTCGTTGATCCGAAGGGAGTTGGATAGTTCAGCGACCTCCTTAATTCTGTCTAAAACAGCGTTCACTTCTGGATGTGAACAGAAGAGTAGTAATGCCGACTTTGATTTGGGTTGACACCATTTCCAATCGCCACTTTCCGCCGCCTTGGCGTGATGTGACAATACCGCGCCAGTAACGACCTCCAGGTCAAGCGAACTGTCTTGGCCTAGCCACGCTCGAACCTCAGGCAGGTGCAAGATCAGGGCGCTGAGATGTTCATGCCGCAATGTCTGTTGAACGAACCTGCCGGCAGTTACCGCCGCATAGAATTCTTCGTTGGCCTTGCCGATGTCATGAAAGAGCGCGGCCAGACGCAAATGCAAGAGAAAGCTCGCTTGTAGTTCGGGTAGATTCAATCTAAAGAAGCGACACCAGTTCTGTCCCCATCTGCCGTTTAGTCGAAAGACTTGTTCGGCGGACTGTTCGGTTTCGAACAAGTGGCGTTGCAGAGTTACTTCCTTCCTGCCGAATCTTCGGCTCTTAGCCAACAGTTTGTCGGGAACAGAAACTGTCATTCAACTTCCTCTGATTGAACTTGCCTCTTTATCGGATTGAAGAATCCGCAGCCCATCGCGCGGCGACTGAAGATGCTTTGCCACTGGGTAGCACCGTCGTTGGGGGACACTACCTTGACTGCTCCGGCCTGAAGAACGAGCGAGTCTTCATCCTTCAATTCGTGCACCGCGACGGAGAAGCCGATGACGGATTTCCCGTGGATCGTTACTATGCGGCGACGGTAGCGTCCTTGTTCATCGCGCGGAAGTTCGACGCAGCCTTTCACACCAAACGAATCCAGCTTGCGCTTTACTGCCTCCAAAAATGCTTCAGCTTCGGTGAACTTTTTGATTGTCACGACGCGCGCGTAAAGCGAAGGCGCGGGCTCGAGCGGACGCGCGACGGGAAGGCCGAGGCGAATCTGGTGACCGCCAATGTCGAGTCGTTTTCCGGCAAGCGGCAGCACGTCGCGGTAGTGATCGACTGGAATCCGCAGACGCAAAGTCGCGTCGCGTTCCGAAAGAGCGATCAAACCGCGACCAGAAGGGGAACCGCTGATCAATTCAATCGCAAGCCAGTCGATACCGTGGAGGGAAGAGACAGACTTGGAAATCGCGGAGTAGACCAGGTATCCATGGTCCGCCGGCAGTTGATTCCCGGCTACCGAAAAACTCACATTAATACATGGCGCCTGATCTAACTGGGAGACTCTTTCCTCTACTGCTTGGATCAATTGACCGGAACCTCCTTAGCTTAGTGAGCAACTCAAGGACGGGTCGGACTAGGGCTCGGCCTCAAAAAAAGGTAGGCCAGAGTTTACAGGCGGCCAGGCGCATTTTCAATTGCTGCGGTTTGTGTAACGCGTCAACGCTCGTACGATCTTCGGTTAACTGAAATGAAGCAAAACCCTCTCGACTCCACGGGTCCGAATTCCGGGCGCTTACGCGGAACCCATTTCAATAACGACCCGTCTCCAATCCATTCCACGTTCGTTAGGACCTTACAACAGCGCAGTGGTCGTTAACATCATTGACGTCGTCTATTGTCCAAGGCTTCTCGAACTCGTCGAAGAACCAAGAAGACAAGAAGCTTTCTCATTAAGCGTTCAATGGCATATGCTTCGGCACCTTTGCAAAGAAAAACAAGCGAATCGGACGGTCATCCGATAATCGGGCATTACGTAATCGGGCGGCACGCCTGACATCAAAGGCGATGTCACTCGCGCCTGCGGCCGTTGGCCTTTTCCCTTCTTACGTAATGGCGATTATCCGACGCCCGCGTTTACAGATTCTCCCCCTTGCGCCCGCTTCGTTCGCCGGCTCGCGCACTCGCACGGCTCTCTTCGCTAATGCCCCCGCTGGGGGCCGGCGCGCTCGATCGCCCAACCGATATCGCCTACAGAGCAACAGCCGCAGTTTTGTTCAGCCCGGAGTCAAACTCGGTTGGTATTCCGAACACGTCAATCAGTGGAACTGTGAGTCTTGAACCGCGGTGACAGGCAAAGGGCGCGGAGCTCGTAGCCTGTTTGGGGATAACTCTAATTCGTTGTGCCCAAGCGTAGGCCCGCGCCTGGCCCGGACAAAGACCCATTTCGCGAAGGTGCCTCACTCCCTCATAACCGCCAAACTCCGAGTAAAGAAGCCGGGAACTCTTACTCAAAATGCCGATGGCGCAAGCGCGCCCCGTCACTCGTGACGTTGCTCGCTGGACGAGTTGCCGCAGACATGCATAGGTCAGAGGTCCGCGGGCACCACGCATCTTGGCGGCCACAAACAGATATGGATTAGTCACGTCTCGGAGTTTCTGGTTTCGCTCATGTATAAAGCGCGCCACTAAGTCGCGTATCCACGCCTCATCCGTTGGCTCCATCATAAAGCCCTCTGCTGAGCGACCTAGAAACTGTCTGTTTCTCGAGAGTCTTCGCGGCAGCCATTCGAGTTTGAGCACGTCTTCCAAAGGCTGGGGGGACGCTGCTCCGAAAGCTTGCGGCCGGCACTGCGGAGGAATGCGTACCGTTACAAGCTCTCGTGCGAAGAACCCGTGATGCATTATTAAATAGAGGACCATAGCCTCTTCTGCTGGAGTATTGGGATCCTCAATGGCATTCAAAAGAGCCGAGACTATTTCCCAATCATAGTATTGAATTGTTGCCGGTCTCTTGCGTCCGCTTTTTGCTCGCCGTTTTCGGTCGTGCTTTCGGTTTGGTGTCGGCGCGGGATTGTCTTCGATCGCTTGCTCAACATCTCGTAGCCAGCCAAAGAAAATCCGCAACACACCTCGATGCCCGAATACAGTTTGTTCCTTGCAGTGGATGGTCTTCTCAAACGACCCAACGGCACGGCATGCTGAGTTTTCGCAAGTCTGAGGCGGACTCTGGCCTCTGGTGCTGACATTCTTGGTGTAAGAACATCGCACGCACTTCCATTTCACGCTCAACGTGTACAGAAACTCTTCCACGTGCGGTGCTCTTACTTCAGCCATCAAAGTCACGCCGCGTTTGGTACAGTATTTCCAAAACTGACTTAAAGTCCCGAAATGACCGTGTCTAGAGGAAGCAGTATCATCGCGCTCCTCGCACAACCATCGGTCGTATTTCTCCATTATTTGTCGCAGCTCAGGTGGAACCCATGCAACTGGATTCAATGGATGTAGGTTGACTTCATCAGACTGTTCGTTTCTGGCTCCAAGTAGCAACTGTCCTACGTCTTCAAGACACTCTCGTACACGCCGGAACTTGTGATCTTTCAGTTGGCCGCTTAATTCCCGGATAGCAGACCAAGATCGAGGTCGCTCGAACATGTGGCTTTGTAGGAACGTGCCGAACTCAAAAATGTGGCGACGAACTTCTTCGTCAACGGTTTCCCAGTTAATTGTGTCAACAAGATTTTGGAACAAGGATCGATTAAAATCGTCCGAAATGATTATTGTTTCGATAAAGCGGCGCAGCCGAGTTGGCGCTCGATAATCTGCCGTGCATCTTTTGCAGAGTTTCTGGCGCTTGAGCATATACGCGCAATCCCTTTTACAGCGTGAGCACTCACCTTTACCACGGCTCACCCTTTCCGCGCATGAAGCGCAGTTTTGTGCGCAACGTGATGCGGGCCGCTTGTTCTTACCGCATCTGAGACAGGTTATTTCTGCCGGTCCCCATCCCCAAAGCTTGCACTCTAGACAGATACCGCCGTTGTCGGCAGTAAATCGCATCTGTCGATGGCATAAGCCACATGCTGCCTTTGGCTCTTTCCAATAACAGCGATAGCAGATCATAAAAGTTCCAACCTGCGAGCGGTGCCATTCGCCACATCGCTTACATTTTCCAACTGGTCTAGGCTTGGTTCGTCGCAAGTTCGTTAGTCCTTCCTGCTAATTTTCGCTTGTAGAACAATCGTGGATCGGTAAACGTAGCTTGTAAGCACTTTGGCTTTTCCGCGGGATTACTATCTGGCTGAGGCGCGACTATTTCTTCGAGAGAAACTGTTGTTTGGTAGAGCGCAGATGGTTTCTTGCCTTCTAAGCGGTTCTTCTCCCACTGCTTCACACGCTCCGGATTTGGAGTCACGAGATAAAACGCATCTGATCGGCAATTGAAAACATCGCATAGCAGTTGAATCATCTCTGTGCGTGGCGCCAAAGGGATTCTCAATAGCGCCCTCAGAGCCTGAACCGATAGGATGATTCCTACAGTCGCCTCAATGCAGGCCTGAAGCTGAACGGCAGTAGTGATCCCATGGACTCTTTTTAGATATTCTCTTAGTTCCCACATGATCCGGATATGTCCTCCTATCTGTTGTAGACCATTGCACTCAAACCCGTGCCGGGAACCCGGGGCCCACGAGCTTCCCTCATTGTCAAAGTTCTGGATTTGCCCCTGCAACGAATGTAGAGACATGTAGAAGCAGGGCTGACATGCCCGAGCAGTTCCATTAACTTCCAAAACTTTTCAGGGTGTGCCTCGAGATAATTCGTTGCAAAACTTGCGCGCAAATCATGAATGGTTAGCTTCTCAGGGAGGCTCACGCCGTGCTTTCGAGCGCACGTCATGAATCGGGTAAAGCGCGAGTGCAGCGCTGAATATGAGTGCCTATTACCATTACCGTCTAAGAACAGAGCCGGGTTCTCGGCATGATGGCGGAAATGCGGCCTTACGTTTCGCTCATATTCCTTCAGCGTGATCTCCGCTGGGCGCGTCAAATCAATAAGTCGTGTCAGCGGTCCAGAGGTATTGTGACCCTTACCGAAACGGGTTTGGATGATTTTGCGGTCATAGAAAATGTCCCGATTCTCTCCGACTGAGTCGAGGTTGAGTACCTCCACGGAGCGCATGCCGGTTTCCGTAATCAGTAAAATGATTGTGTAGAGCCGGGCCGCGGTTAAGGCGCGATGTGTGAGTTTAGGATAGACCTCTCGAAGGAATATTAACAGTTCCAGAATCTGCTGCTCGGTGAGAAAAAAGCGTTCCGAACGCAGGTGATCGCGCGTATGAATTGGATATTCAACGCCTGTGAATGGGTTTTCGATTGGACCATACTTTGATGTGATAGTTTGTAGGTGGTCGACATAGGGAAACTCCATTACACTCGTAAAGAACCTGTCGAGCATGCTGGCGTATCCTCGGACTGTGCTAGGCTTCAGACAGGGTAGACCATCTTCACCGGGGCTACTAAGACTCTTTAGGAATGCCTTAATCCGTAGACGGCCGCGATTGGCTTCATCGCTTCCCACATATAGAGAGGACACTTGCCACTTGCAGTGGCGACGCCGTACCGTTCAAACCAACGCTCGATGAACCCAGTCGTATTCTCGATTCTGTTGGCGCTAAGCCCTCTCGCAATCAGACTGTCGTAGTAATTTTGGAGAATCCAACCATGGTCTCGGGCCATCTCTTCATTCGATACCTGATTAGGACAGACTGTTGGGGGATTTGTATTAGACATGACGTGCCTCTTTTAATCAGTGTTCGTTCGCGAGTGTGAAACAATTGTCAGCGCGCTCGCCGTGGTTTGTGTTAGACCTTGAGAAAGAAAACCTTTCGCGGGGCACGAAATCCTTTCGCGGCAAAATCCAATCTTTCCGGAAAACACAAGCTGTCGATGTATCGTTGCTATCGGTAACGCCCTCACCAACGACAATTTTTCCATTGGAATATTGATCCATTGCGACCTCCGGCTGGGCCAACATAGCAAAACGCATTCCACAGAAATTCGCGATCCAGGTTGTCTGGTTCATCCGCTCTCGAATTCAAAGCTGAATGCGCAAGCGCCCGCACAGGCGGCAGTCTAGTCACGAATTCTTGCATCATCTTCCAGTCGACGTAACAGTTCGCAACTGTAAGAATCGTTTACAGTTGGTGTCAATCGTTTACAGTTACAGCCCGGAGGGCAGCCTCACTTTCCAAAGAATACCCAGCCCTAATTTGGAGTATGAGGTTCGACTGTAGCCCCCGCCTTTTCGATAACGATCCAAGAGCCACGGGCATTAAAAAAAGAAAGTTTACTTTCCTTTTGAAAGTAAACTTTCCGAATTCGCTTTCTCAGAACACTCAAAAACGGTTCAAAGCCGCGATAAAAACCTTCCGTGCTTCATGGCACAGTCTTTGTAGCTGCAAACGACGAACAATGCTCTCAAGCATCGTCCAGTTTCGAAGGAAACCGTGGTTACGGGTTTCGGAAGGGTTATTTCTCAAGCCGGAGTTGCCCAAGAATGGAAGGATTCTCTAACCATGCCTGACTCAGCTGTCAAATAACACCGGGATTGAAACCTGGGACGAGACCTTACTCATTTCTTGTCCCTTGGCAGTTACCGCCCCAACGATCAAGTTATCAAGAGGACCAAGCTTCCTAGGCACGCTGTGTGCCCGAACGGGTTCGTTGTTTATGCAGGAGGCGAAGAACAACCTAATTCAGCATGCCGCCGAGCTTTGGCAACCGCGAGCAGGTGATACTCTGTCCGATGAAGATGCGCGAAAAATGGCGGACAATATCGCTGGTTTCTTTACGGTTTTATCACAATGGGAAGCCGGCGAGAAAGAAAGGCAAGATACCGAATCGGATGATTCCTATTACGCGAAATCTGCGTAAGAATAACCATTAGAATCGCGGGCGTAGTTCGCTCATTGTTGTATAATCGCAGATTATCATTAACCTTTAGTTAGGCTAGTTAGAGAAATGAAAGAGTCGTTTCAACCTCAACCGGGACATCTGAAGGACGCTGTTAAGTACGGCCGCGTCTCCTCGAAAGAGCAGGAGAAGGAAGGTTTCTCGATTCCTGCGCAGTGGAAATTATTGGATCGGTACGCGAGGTCGGAAGGCCTTCGCGTTGTGCGCGATTTCGTCGATATCGAAACCGCGAAGAAACCTGGCAGGCCTGGTTTCGAAGAGATGGTCAAGTTTCTAAAACGATCGACCGTTCGTGTGCTATTGGTTGAAAAGACCGACCGCCTGTACCGCAACCTGAAAGATTACGTGACGATGGACGATCTGAACATCGAAATCCATTTCGTCAAAGAAAGTGTTGTGCTCTCGAAAGACTCTCGATCCTCAGAGAAGTTCATGCACGGCATCAAGGTCTTAATGGCGAAGAATTACATCGACAACTTATCTGAGGAAACCAAGAAAGGAATGCTGGAAAAGGCCGAGCAGTCGATCTATCCGTCGTTTGCGCCACTGGGATATCGCAACGTGATGGGACCTAACGGTAAGCGAATTGTCGAAACGGATCCCGATGTCGCTCCAATCATCAAACAAATCTTTCAGTGGTACACCACTGGCAACTACTCCATCTCTGAAGTCACGCAACGAGCTGAAGCGGCCGGCTTGGTTTCTCGCGGCTCGAAAAAGTCTATATCGAAGTCGAATATCCATAGCCTATTACGGAAACGTTTTTATACCGGTTCCTTCGACTGGAACGGTAAGACGTATAAAGGAAGTCACGAGCCCTTAATCTCAATCGAACTCTTTGATCGGATCCAGGAGATCCTTGATGGCCGGTATATGACAAAACAGAAGGTCAGCAGGCACGAGTTTGCTTTTTCCGGCCTCGTGAGCTGCGGACATTGTGGCTGCGCTCTGGTCGCCGAGAGGAAGAAGGGCAAGTACGTCTACTATCATTGCACTGGCAACAAAGGAAAATGCACCGAGCCATACGCCCGCGAAGAGGTACTCGAAAAATGCTTTGCCGATTTGCTGAAAGGACTGGTCTTCGATGACGAAGTCATGGATTGGGTAGTAGAAGCGCTTCACCAAAGCCACAGCGATGAGAAGAGAACCAGACAAGAGGCGATTGCGCGCCTTCCACTGGAACAAACCAAGCTGCAGAATCGACTTGACAAACTCTATGAAGATCGGCTCGACGGGTTTATTGAACCTGCTTTCTTTGAGCGGAAGACACTAGAGTGGAAACACACGCAAGCTCGGCTCAGTGAACAAATCGCTCAACACGAAGCAGCAAATCACGATTACCTTGAAGACGGTGTGCGTCTACTAGAACTCTCAAAAAAGGCCTATTTTCTATTCAAAAAGCAAAAAACCTCACGAAAAGCGCAGACTGCTGAATTTCGTGTGTTCGAACTCGACCTGGAAGGATCGGACACTGACCGCGACGTTCCGCCAACCCTTTGATATTCTTGCCGTTACGAACACCGCATGGCAAAAGCAGAAGGTCGCCGGAGCTTCCTCCGGCGACCTTCGTCCACTCTGGCTCCGCAGGTAGGACTCGAACCTACAACCCTTCGGTTAACAGCCGAATGCTCTGCCATTGAGCTACTGCGGAATAATTGGCGGCTGCACAGCGTTCCATATCACCCTGAGCAGGAACGGTTTTTATAACAAAACGCCAAGAGCATGGTCAAGGCGACCTGTGGCGCAAGCTGTCACTTGCGCCCTGGATAGTAGTCCCAAGCGTCATGCGAGAGTTTCATTCAAACTCGATTCAGTCTTCCGCTCGGCGGGTCTGCTGCTGCTCCATGTGGTGTTTGAGTTAGCAGCTCCTCTTTACTTTTACAACTTTCCTTTCTACTTTTGCGCTGATGGCAATTCGTCAATGGAAACTCGCGCGTCATTCGTTGCCCTACGGTGAACGTACGCTGGTGATGGGCGTGCTCAACGTCACGCCTGACAGCTTTAGCGATGGTGGGCAGTTCTTCTCGTTCGATCAGGCAATTGCCCAGGCCGAACAAATGATTAGTGAGGGTGCCGACATCATCGACATCGGCGGCGAGTCAACCCGGCCCGGTTCTGAGTTCGTCTCTGTCGAAGAAGAATTGCAGCGTGTCATTCCTGTCATTGAGCGACTGGCAGCCAAAACCTCTGTGCCAATCTCGATCGATACCACCAAAGCGCTGGTCGCGCACGCGGCGCTACAAGCGGGCGCCGAAATTTGTAACGACATTTCGGCCCTGCGATTCGATCCTTTACTTGCCGATGAAGTCGCGAACGCAAACGCGGGACTGGTGTTGATGCACTCACGAGGGACACCGAAGACGATGCAGCAGTTGCCTCCGGTCGCCGACATCATGAGTGAAGTCATCCGTGACATACGGGAGAGTATTGCCATCGCTCAACGACATGGCGTCGCGTCAGACAGCATCGCTATCGATCCCGGAATTGGCTTTGGCAAAACCGCGGAACAGAATCTCGAGTTAATCGCAAAGCTCGATCAACTGGCGCGCGAGTTTGTTGACTATCCCCTTCTCATCGGGACTTCACGCAAGTCCTTTATTGGAAAGTTGCTCGATAATGCACCCGCTGACGAACGTCTTAATGGAACGATCGCGACCATCGCTGCTGCCGTTCTGAATGGAGCGCACATTGTGCGCGTTCATGACGTGAAGCCGGCAATGGAAGCGATGCGAGTGGCTGAGGCGATTCGCAAGTTCAGTTAACAATCTGCGGTCCTGCTGTCCACACGAAGAGCGCGTGCCGTCCCTGAGTCGTGGGTCGTAACCGGAAAAGCGATCCACGAGCTCACACGAAATCATTTCAAATCAAACCTGTACTTTCGTGCCGCTTGGTGTGAGTTCGTGGATCGCTTTGCCGAGCATGCGAGCAGCACCGGTCTTCCAGAAACCGCCTTCATCTGCCGACGGGCCGTAAATTGCCGGCACTGGGACATCAAGCAGACGCAGATACACGACGAGTTGGGCACGATGAAGAATCATATGGCTCATCACCACAGCAGCGACCACTTTCTAAACCAGCTTTGGTCGCTCGCGGCGGCCAGTCCCGCCCGCGCCTGCGCAATGTTCTTGTCGAACGCGCAAGCAAGTCAGCAGTCGACTTTGCCTGGTCCAGACGAAAGGGCGGCGCGCCCGGTGGAGCGACGTCCAGCTCGGTCTTTTCGAAAGTGTGCGTGATCCAACTGGGGATGTTGGCCAGGTGCGTCGCCAAGCCTCCCAATGAACTCGATTTTTCTTGGGGTTTCCACTCAAACTTTTCGTCAGGAACTTGCTCCAGCGTTCGGCGCGTAGTCGCCATTTCCTGCTTGAACTCCGGCATTATCACCTAAGACTCATCATGCCCTCCACCTTGCGGAATTGGTCAAATCGTTGAGACGAATTGTCAGGGCGAGTGATTATAAGTATGCTACGTCAACCGTATCAAGACCCGCGAATCAAGCTGCAAGAGGAGATTGAAATGTCTACTGTTATTGACGAAACCGAAACGCTGGAAACCCCAGTCGTCGACGACTCAGCAAATGACGAAGCTGTTCCTTCCGTTCGCTACGATATAGCAAGCTATGG
>WNFQ01001293.1_pt1 | contig 25935 bp, 31 predicted proteins | sample 5400171 | NCBI WGS metagenome assembly WNFQ01 (sample SAMN13153356, study PRJNA577476) | soil metagenome | isolation source: 20 cm soil under Madrone tree | place: USA:California | collected 2016-06-14
GGTCAGGCTTTAATTTGTACATGAAACGGTAGACCTACACTTAGCAATCCAAGGAAGGTGTTTACACACAACCATTCCGCATTTGTGAGCTTGAGTTCGCATATCTTATCATGTTTCGTGGAATCTTGTTCTTCCCAACGAAGCTCGTCAACAAAGGTATCAATGCACTATGGAAACAAATAATGAGCGTGAATCTTCATTCAGAACCTGCTACGCACATTCTTTTTTCTTTCAGCATGATCAAGCATCAAATATGTTGATGACCATTGCACCTTCATATTGAGTATTAGTTGAAGCGGAGGCGTGCTATTTGCCTTATTCTGGATAGTCCTCCACATCTCTTTTCGCTTTGACAATGAGCATTCCTGACCAGGGGTGAGTGATAACAATTTTTTTGGGTGAAGACACGAAGTACCAATACATACCTTGACTACGATCACCCTTACCAAACCCACCTCATCACAGGTTGTCGGAACATGTGCATCTGGCTGCTTTGGGTTGAAGTGCAGTGACTTGCTATATGTTGAGATGAGCATTTGTGTTGCCAGATTAATTACATGGGCAAGACAGCTGTTTTTTGTGAGTAACTGAGAGCGGTAAGATCGTGAATCAACACACTTGATTTTCCTCTTTTTCCAATTGTACATCTTGCCTGTAGTGGTCTTCAATTTCACAGCAAATTCCTTCATCATGGTTCCATTGTTGCTTGCATTGTCGCAAGTGACATGGCCAACCTTTGTGGTGAAGGATAAGCATGGTGGAACATCGACAGTGTTGCCTCACTTACCTTACGCTCAATTCCGACTCACCTGATGATCTTAAATAAAGCCTGGCCAAGTCGTTCACCATTATGCGCATTGTTGAGCTGTGTGAAACCGATCAGAGCACTCTTGAGTTCCCACTTTCCAGCTGTTGGCTCTTTGATCCAGTGTGCTGTGACCACAAAAAAACCATCTGTGTTGCTTGCCTGCCACACATCACACGTCAAGCTGACTTTGCCTTGATCAGTTGGACACTGGGAAATGATGAGAAAAGAACAGAGAATTAACAGAACACTTACATTGAGTTGGGCTTTCAACGTCATAAGGTGATTCTTGAACATGTGTATGATTTCTGCCTGGGTTCCCTTCCGACCTGGAATCTTGACACCATTTCTTGCACGAGAGGCAACATCAATCAATTCCTTGAACTTAGGATGTTCAAGGGCTTGGATTGGCTGCAAAGGAAGGCAATGAAACAGGAGATTTAGTCATAAGAATAAATTCCTTACCTGATCCGTAGCTGCAAGCCACTCCACCGCTACCTCACAGAAGCACTTATCTGAGTATGGGACAACCTGCTCAGAGAGCTTCTTCTCTCTAAGATCGCAATCCAACGTGCGCGTCACCTCTTCCATAGCTGCCTTCTTCTTCTTGATGTCTCCAGGAAGCTTTGATGAGAAGTTGGCACCCTTTGCCCAGTTGCAATACTTGCCCTAAACAGGGGAAGGATCAGAAGTTGAAAACAAGAATATAAATGTCACGTACTGCATGACATGCCTCAAGATGACGTCGCAAAGTTGTGACTTCATCGACAATACTCTTATTGCCCCTGGTGTTGAATATCAGTATACTAAACAAAACCTTGACGCAAATACTCACGGGCAAATTTTGCATGTACGATACTTTTTTGACTTCCCATTCACTTCTTTCACGATAGTGGTGTGAAAGAAACGATCAACGTCTTGGCGTTTATCTTCGCACACAGATGAACTGTTGTTGACCAGCTGGACATCGACATCCATAAGTAACCCATCTGTGTCGATGGCCTGTGGATTTCCAAGGGTCACACTTTTCTTCTTAGCTGGAACAAAGTCAGAAAGGTAATCAGTTAAGTTGTTGAACTTCAAGGTTCAGAAAAACCATACCTTTGTGACGTATATCCCCCTCAGCATCTATATCCGTCATGTCAATATTATCACTTGTAATCAACATTGCACGCCTTCTCTTTGCCTGACACACAGTTGCTGGGGCATTCCTCTTCTTGGCTGTAAAGAATGCACCAAGTGAGAAAGTAAGCTTAGAATACGAAGATGACATACATGTTGCTGGCTGATCAACAATGCCATCTTCTTCGCCGTTTTTGTTGTTGGTACCAGAAGAGGCATCACATTTGTTTTGTAGAGTTGGCACTGCACTAGCTGAAGAGGGTGCATTTGAGTTGGCACCTGCTGTCAAAGAAGCGGGAGGATTGTTCTGCCAGTTCTGGTTAGCTTGCTGAGAGTGGAAATCCTGGACAGCTTTGCGCTGGAAGGAAAGTTGAGGCGTCTCGGTGTTGGCAGCGTCCTTCAGCTTTGCAGTGAGATTGAGGGTTCGTGCCGGGCGAGGTATATCCACTCGTCTAATAATCCATCAATATATATAGCAAATAATGGATTAGGCACGCACTGAAGATGTTGCAGCTCTGCTATGAGGCACTGCAGTTTGAGCTCAACGAGATCCAAGGGGAAATCAGCCCAGTTGATTTTTGAAAGGTATAACACAACAAGTCCCATTCCCAGTTTGCCCTGGCAGACGTGGTGAAGGCGGCCATGCAAATCACGGCAGTCCTCCCCAAACAGTGCATCAAATCGGCGGTTAAACGTTTCAAATGGTGCATCATGACCATCGCCTTCCTTAGTATTCATAACAGACCATATTTTACTGTCTTTGGATCCCTTCGGTATGGCATCTGACAAAGAGCTTGAGAGAGCTCCGATCTCCTTGACAAGTTGTTGGATGATATCTAGGGTGCACATTTTGTGTACAGAAGGGGTGATTGGCAGGGAACAGTGTACAGCCGCTATGGGATGAGTTGAGACAAAGTTGGGCAACCAGGGTGAGGCCCGTGAGGGTAACAGAGCATCGGGCATATGGTCAACATTTGGTCATCACAAATAGTTGTATATTGGTTGTCGTGGGGCCACAAAGGGTTACATTGTACATGTACTTGAGCAACAAGGAAAAGGAAGCCTCGGGAAAGTCCAGATAAGCAAAAGAGGAGCCATAAAGAGGGAAAGATGATCAGCGGTGGGCAACGGTGGGCAAGAAACGACGACATGTTGAAAATTTCTGGACACGCAGTCCCCATGATTTGTAATATGATTTGTAATAAGGCCCCGGCCTGGGCCAATGGCTTTGGCTTTCCAGAATCTCAGGCCGGGCCAAAGCCATATTCAGGCCGTGACTTTGGCCCGGCCCGGCTCGGCCTAATCGGGCCTGGCTTGGCTTGGCCCACGGCCTGAAGCCGGGCCGGAACATCACTAGCAGCATCGCATCGCTCATGTTCAGGCAGGCTAGGAGTCATCCAATTCCTCCACCTCCCGCTTCCATGCAGATGCCAGCTCTTCCTCAAGTGATTGTCCCTGATTTCCCACTACTATCTGATGTAGTATGAAACAACTCGAATTGAATCCATGTACTACGTCTTTACTCAATTCCCCATCGAATATAAGCACCTGTGACCATAACAAATTCGACCTTTGGGTCCAACCTCAGAGCTGCTTTGATCTTAAGAGCTCGTTCTCGGAGAAGTGCGGAAAGTCTGAATAGGTCGCACGCAAATCGTTCTTCCTGTGGGTGACAAAAAGGAAGATGTCCTTCGAGTCCCAGCCATGTGTTCATGCGAGTAAGCTGGTCGGGATTTCGGCCACTTTGAGCCATTGGTTGACCATTGTCATCACGTTGTATTCGGGAGGGTCGACGAGTCAGCGCGTCACCTCGCACGGTGCTTGATTTGGCGCCTACGACTACTACCGCTCAGAAGGTTACGAAGTTGCGAGGCAGTCCCATCCCATCCGCGCTGCTCATCTCCTGCTTCTCTCTTAATTTCATACTACAGTCGTAGTCCGGCACGAGCAACAGCCAGACGTATGTTCCCATTTCCACATGTCTATAGTAATAACTTAAATTATATTCGAATACAACTTGAACCTTGCCAAATTTTCACACCAAATGATCACACAACATGCGCAAATACGAAAAACCCGGAGTGGAGAAAGCGGGTACATAGTACTTATTGCTAATTTCTTCACATGTAAAGCTATGTTTCACTAAAATCAAGCCAACAACCGGTGATGGTACATTTGTGAACGAAAAGACGAGGGAAATGATGAACCTCAAACATGACATACTACGCCCCGTCATCAATACGTACAGTATAGGCCAACCATGCTGCAAATTCAACAAAGGTTGAACTTTTCCCAGCCCGAATGCCTTCAGCGGAAGCACAACAAACAAATAATGAGTGCCAGTGCAAGTGCCAAAACGGTATGCTCGACATAACATACCGTTTGACACAATTTTCGCTCTTCCTATAGAGAGCTGCGCCTGGTTGAGCTTCGTCGCTTAGGTGCAACATATGGGAGACTGATTGCGGGACTTAAAATGACGGGCAATAAATAATCGGTACCCGCTTCTTGAGTTACAGGGCTTGAGATGATTGTACGGGATCCTGAACTCCTTGGTCCTTTGGGCCTAAAAAAGTGGCCATTACCCGTAACCTCGCTAGAAGTCACGTTGCTAGGGGCGTCCAAGTCTTGGACTGTAATTCGGGGAGATGGAATGTCACGGTTGTTGGAGCCAGGTGTGTAGCGTTGAATCCTTTCTTGGGTCATCCCAACGATCTTCCTCTCGTGATCTAAAACTTTGTCCACAGAACGCTCTGGCTTCAAGTCAGTGAAAGCTCTGGGAATTAATAAAAGAGTTCGCACGTCCGAAGCAGGTCTGGTCCTCGCTGGTATGATCCCCGTTGATTGCAGTGGGCTCGGACATGTAAGCCATGTGAAATATTTTCTTGCCATATTCGCTTTGAATAGGGCCCTCTGAGCCAGAAATGCGGTGATTACGGACATCCTCGATCATGCGAAGCAGGCACTCCAAAATCCCTTTATCTTTGCCGGCGTTTTTGCCACAGAGGTCGACCACATGTTCTCGAAGTCGATCGAGTCTGTTCCAAACTGTAACGGAGGCACAACCCAGGGATAGACGTTTGTTCTCGATCAATTTCTGTTGTAGGTTCAATGCATTCTCGACATCCTTCGGTTCCAGGCCGGACTGATCGTGGGGTGCCGCCGATGCAACCAACTGTCCCAAATAGCAAAATATGTGTAGGGGCCCATCGCGCTTGGTTATGTGGATCATTTCAGGGGCTTTGTCATTGAACTCTGGCCCAATATGATCCCCATCGACGTAGGAAACCCAGTACTTTGTATCTTTATCTGGTAAACCGAGATGGCAGATAAGTCTCGCGAGAGAAGCAACGTCCCACTGTGATCGGAAAGATACGACGCGTTCGCGGTCGATGTCGTTCCAAAACTGAGCGAGAGTCGCCTTCCAAACTCGAGCCCTGATAATACCGACGCGGAAGCTGGTGGTCTTCCCCATAAATGCGCCTTTGAAGCAACGCTTGATGAATGACTCGAATTGTTGTGAAAGCGACCCGAATTCTGGTGCACGCCAGTCCACTTTCTGTGAATCCTCCAGGACCGAGAACGTTAAATCGAGCACGGTACAGCAGTCCTCGAAGATGCGGAGCTTGTCAAGGATGACGCCATCTAATCTCTGGGTGTCCCAAAGATTCATCTGTAGACTGGTCCACAAATCGTCGCGACAAACGACGTCTTCCAAGAAATCCCTGCATACTTCTGGGGAGTTGCTCGCGATGAAATTTGGGAGACAATGCGCAAAGGCTTCGAGAAGATCGCTGTTCCGAAGATGCTCCTTCCCAAACACGATATCAGTTCTGCTGTGATACTTGGGATGACCCGAGAACACCGTTAAGAGTCGGCGTCCCCGGGCAATAGCGTCCAGGAATTCGAGAAGTGGTGTCATCCGGAAGCCCATTTTTTGACTACGCACGTACGTGCGAATGTCCTCGTGCAGCTCATCGAAGGTATGCTGTGCACGAGTGGGTTCCTTAGGGTGAATTGTCCCAAGTTGCGCCAGAAGCATGTCGAGGGTCTTCCAGCAGAAGGAAAGAATCGAGGGTGGAGCATGTTCTCTCTTACGAACAGCTTGGGCGAGCATTGTCAAATTAGCGAGGGGAACGTCGCGCAACTTCGACATCCACTCGCGGCCCTCGTCAGGTCCCTGTATGGTGTCCGCATTGTCGCTTGGGAGATAGAAGTTATAGAGGGGAATAAGAGAAATGGGGAACTGCGAATTCTTCTCGCTATCCGATGAGACAAGGCGAGACAGGAGGCCATGGACAGCAAGCCCTCTAATGCACGATGCTCGCAAGGCTATCGTTGAATTTTCCGTGTCACATATGATTTGGAAATCGTCGATAAGATACTGAATGAATTCCTTCTGGAACCGTAACTTGTCCGGCATGGAAGTATCTTTGTTGCGTTCGCGACTGTTTTCGAATATGAGGAGGAGGGCTTCGACGCAGGATGATACGCGAGCGAGGCTTTCTTCCTCAGAAAGCTCCTCAGATGTTGCGCACGTTATGAAATGCTCCTTGATACGCCTTAGAAAGTAGTCGGCGGTCAAATATTCGTCCAGTCGATCCTGTTTGGTATGACTCGAGGACATGTATCCCGGAAGACCATACAGGAACTTGTCCATGTCGTTATCGCTGAAATCATTTTCTGTAAAGAGCCATTCCATGGCATAGGGCTCAAGCTTCTCAGCCCGGTCTTCCGCCTCAATGGAGTATAGACGCGCTCTGTCGAAGTGGATGCCTTTGTAGTACGGAAGCCCTATTAGCTTGAATTGCTGGCCACGGATCCGCTGCAGGCACCACCACGGGAAGCGAAAGATGATACGGAGGATGATGCAAGTTGCGCGCAGCGGAGGGGTCATCGGCGTGTTATAAGGGGAGTTACTGAATATCAGGGGAGAGACGCTGAGGAGCATGTAGACGACCAATGACACGATGAGAGCGCAACGGGTGACAGTGCCAAAATCGTGATTGACGATATAGAAAAAGTCACTGATAGCCCAAAAAAAGAGGAAGACTGAAATATGCAAGAGCACATGTATCCCGTACATGAACCTCCTCATCTGGAATTGGTCGAGGCCTTGAAATAAATAAGTTCGGACACGCCCACGCACGTGTGGAGCCGCTCGGGGATTGGCAAACGTCTTGTATTCATCACACCACTGCTGGATAAGAGCACATCCGACTGCGCTCATAATGCTCAAGAAGAAGCTAAAAAATAACACGATGTTGACGCGAACGACCATGCTTGAGGGACCAGCCGCATCCTTCTGACCATTGGTAGGGGTGAGCGTCTTGTATATCTCGATAATAAATGCTGCGACGATAGCAGAGAACAAAGTGTTCTGCAAGGCAGTTGTAAGCGATGGAATGCAAACGCGAAATCAGTAGTGTGCGTCGGCTCTCACCAGGAAAACCATTGAGCCGGTATTTCCCTTTAAGCTATTGACGAGGTTCTCGTCAAAGGTTTTTGCCTCGGACCCATACAACTTCCAGTATGTGGCGGATGTGTCACCATATTTGGGGGCTTTAACTACTCCGAGTCAGAAAGCGAACTTATTCGGTATTCGGCCAGTCAAAGCGTACGGTCAAGATTCGGATCGTCTTGTTGCCAAATATTTGGAAAATGGGGCAAAGTTGGCCTCGGGAGAGATAGCATCCGAGTCCTTCTCCTCAAATTTCGGACTGGGATATGAAGAGGATCAGATTGTGCCAGGGGAAGGGGGTATGGCACAGACCTGCACTCGGACCTTGATTTTCTTCGTCATATGGTCTTGGCATTGTGTCGAAGGAGTAGTATTCGCCAGCAGAGGGACAACTTGAAGGGGAGAACTGGTGTGAGCTGTGCGGGGGACTAGTAGAATGGACAATGCCAAGCGAGTGTCGGTAGACTCGGAAGAGGTCGGCTATAAACTTGCGCGGATCTTATAGTAGCGCACAAATATCCCATTATCTAGGTCGTTGGTTCTGCTGCCAGTGTGGGAAAAACCTGAGAAGATAAGAGGAGACGCACGCATGGAAGATGTTAGGAAAACGCCAAGGTGACAGCTGAGTTCGTAGTTACTGTAAGTAATTTGAAATTTATTGGAGTATATGTTATCTAAAAATCGGCGTTACAGAACAGAATACTTATTTATATGTTACTCTGGAAGGTGATCGATGATCGATGATCGATGGGCATATTGAGTCAGATATCCGTTCCGTGTGATGCCTGATCGGACATTTCAGTCGTGGTCGAGCGTCCAATCTCTCAATTCATCGTAGCCTGTTCATGCACGCCGATTCAATCGACTTGTAAAACCCCTCCATTTCTCATTGATGAGTTTTGGTCAGATATGAAACCCCAGGAGCGGGCCGACTTCCTTGAATACACAGCCCTTTTTTCAAATACCCAATGCTGCTGCCGCGGCCAATGACCCGATGAACAGATTGGCCGTCTCATCGAACTACAGTACAGTACGGTAGATGGCTGCCGACTCGGAGCGGGGCTCTCGATCGCAGGAAGTCGATAGACACGCTAAACTAAAGGTTCGTACCTTCTGCCGAGGCGGCGGCATAGACTCGGAGCGGCGTCTTCCCGCGCAGATGGCAGGGCGCCTGTTTATCTTTTCTCTGCCCCACTCTCACTAGCCGTCGTCATCCACCCGCTCCTCTCTAGTTGTACTCAGTCGCAATTCTTCAAACCCTTCAATACAGTACACTCTTTTCCCGTGAACACCCTTACATGCACAAGTCAGCACATCGCCTCGCACCGAGTGCGGCTTGGTTTGGCGCCTACTACTGCTACGAAGGTTACGCAGCTGCGAGGTGGTCCCATCCCATCCACGCTGCTCATCTCCTGCTTCATTCTTAATTTCATAGTCCGGCATGAGCGACAGCCAGAGACGTATGTTCTCATTTCCACATGTTTACACCGCCCCGACATCGATTGCTAACCCCTCGGCGTGCTCGCTGGCTGCTCGTAGACGAAGCTGGGGGGCCTGCCAGTAACTTAAGCCGTGTCGTCAATCGACAACTGAAACTGGAGGTGCCGCAGCTGGCAGACCCTTCACATCCAAGTCTTGGCTGCGCCAAAAACCGCCACGCACACCGCGTAGCGTCGGCCCACAGTTAGGCCGGGTGCGTCCCAGGAGCCGGAAGCCGAAACAATCTAGATAAGATATAGATTCCTTGATCCTCCATCGGGCAGTAATTACTTGGACTCATAGTATCCTCACATCCCGTTTCGTTTCCTGTGCTTATACGGGTTTCTTAAATGTATAGCATCCCAATCATAAAGTCAGCTTGTAAATGAGGCAAAGCGAACTGGATAATACACTGGCGGGACCCACTCCTCTCTTTTACATTTTGACTGCCTTAGAAACCACTCGGTCGTTTAAGTCTGAGGTTTGAAACCCAGGTGAAACCGCCAGATCTTGGAATGCATCCTCATCGGGCGGACTCGTATCCTAGATGGCTGACAGGCACTTCGAACACAGGATATAAAATGTGCGCATTTTCGTGACTGACCCCATCACCTCCTCTTCTTGTCTCCTCTTCTCGTCCTCTTCCTCGTCCCTCGCCATCGGTGTGAAGGGGTGCCTCAGTACTAGTCCCGTTGCCTCTCATCAACAGCACAGCAAAGCGCGGCGACGTCGAGAAGATGCCCGACGTATTCGACGCCGCTCGGGGCCCACCGACCGTTTCGACGTCGTCTCACACATTGAAGGCGCCTTGGCTTCGTCGCTTTACCGCCGGCCCCGATCATGATAGTACGTCTGACTGCCGCGACTGTATATCGCACGCCTAGCGACATGGTACTCAATGAGCTCGGTCCCTGTTTGCCAGGATCTATAGTCTCCTTGACGGATCGACGTCACTTCAAGGCCCGGACGCTGTCCTCTTGTGCTCTCAGCGCGCTAGTTTAGGTTTCAATCGACGGGCGTACGATACGACCTCACAAGCACGCGGCCGCAACTCTATCACGAACCCCAACTAGGCTTTCGACTCTTGCCCCGGAAACTGGCAACAATCTGGATCTGCTGGAAACAACTCGACGCCGGCACTGAACTCTGCTGGGTCTGATTCGACCGGGCATTCCGCGGGCGGGATCCACCGTGCCTGTGCCCTGTGAGACTTCAACAAGCATTATCGTGTGACGCAAGTCCATCCCGCAAGCTCGCCGACCCTGCTCGTGCCGCCGACGTGTGATACTCATTCGACACTCTGGCAACCGCAACTTCTCGGCACCGATTGGACGTTCCCCGGGCGGGACTGTGCCTTGTCTGCCGTGTGCCGTGCCTCAAATCTCTCGCAATCTCGCCGACCCTGCTTGCACCACCGACGTGTGATACTCGTGTGATCCTTCGCGTGATTCTCTCTGGTTATCTGCGCCCAATATGGCGCTTATCTCGTCGTCGGATGATGTGCACCCCTGCTTGCACCTGGCACCTTCGCTGGGGCACTAGTGTGACTCTCTGGCGACCTGAGTCTTATAGCAGTTCTGGTTCAGCATGAACCTTCTTGAGTCCTGAGGCCTGAGGCATCATCATCTAAGGTCTTGTGTGACTGCTCGGCCCTGCCGTGAGATCTGACTGTGACGACATTGTGAAAGACATTGTGAATGTGTGACTGTGTGATTCACCGACGGCCAGTTGGCACCATTTGCTCCAGCTTAAGAGGTTTCTCGGCTTGCTTGATTTGTCCTTGTCCGAGTCGACTGTGACTGCTCAGCCTTACCTTTGGGATTCGACTGCGGCAACTGTGTGTGGCTGTGTGACCATGTGCCTGTGATCTTCCTAATGGCCGAATCGGCCACACCTGCTCCAGCTTAAGAGGTCTCTCGGTTTGCTCAACCTGCCTTCGTCGCTTCGAGAAAGGGTGAGAAAAAGTGAGAAAAAGTGTGGAATGGTATTCCTGGTCCGTCGAACCTTCAAGCTTCAAACTTCAAGTTCGGTGGACCAGAATGCTGTTCCCTCTTTTCCCCGCTCTTTCTCGCTCCGACCCCTCCTTTTTATTTGCTCTTCGACGCGAGGACGCTGACGCTGAACCAAACCAAATGTCGCGTGTCTCACCTCTCCTGTCGAATTGCTGATAAACCCCTTCTACACTGCTCTCCTCTCGAATTCAATAAACCAGGACCATGTGTTTTCGTGGATCTGATCATCTCTTTTATTCGTGATATGCTTCTGTATCTCCGTTCTTAATATGTGAAGCGAGCAGAAAGGAAGTTGGAGCGCGTGCGCGTTGACGCGAGTCATCCATACTAGCAGGTTACAACAGGTTACAACAAGACCGGTAATAATGGACATTGCGGGCCAACATGTGCGAGTGGTGCTAAGGGCTCTTCCTTGTTAACCAGGTCCGCTGGTATTCAAGTCAAGTCATCCGGAGGAAGATGGAACAATGGTGGCATATGTGCTTTCCTTTACGGGGCGCGCAAGATGGGGTGAAGGTTAAAGGAAGTATCATTGATTCGACTCGTAGCATACAAGCACAACTTAGTGTAGTACAACTTGAATGATACATCATACACTGGCAATCTACACGAAGTATCAACTCGTCCTCTAGAGCACTCCGTACAGTGGCCGCTCTATGCGCGACAAACACAGCGACTTAAGTAGTTCTGGCGCCCGCCAATGCTTCTAGAATCACCTTGACGCCCCAAGCTCCTGGGTCCGGCACCCTCTCCTGCTTAAGCCGTTCCACCTCGACATACGCGCTTCTTCCGACGCGTGCTTCGATGTCCCGCGTCACCTCTGCGGCCTCCGCAGCCTCCTTCACAGCAGCCCCTAAGTCCGACGGATTTGCGGAGAATGCATCAACGAACGCTGCGAGCGGGTCAATGAGCGTGCGAGACGGAGGGCGTGCCCGCGTGTACGTGTATAGTTGCTCGCGCGCTGCGGAGACAGCGCGAGACCAGTCGTGCACCGCGACAACACCAGCAGACGAGGCAGCGAGCGACTGGGCGAGAGCGGAAAAGAAGATACTACGATAGTTGTCCTGGATCGACACAGAAGCCATGGGTTGAGGTATATAGCAACTTACGAGTATAATGCACCGCTAGTACCACCCATCTTCTCTGCCGCCACTTCGGAGATAGCGATGAGAGCTCCGATGACATCTTCGCCGCTGATCGAACCTGCGCAGAGACGTGCGAGTACAGCTGGATGTACGGTCGGCGCGGGTTAAGATGGTATTTTGTGGGATAACATACCACGTGCACCCGTTTGCAGCGTCAGGCCACAATCACCGTCACCAGAAATAGTGTCCATTCTGGTGATCTCCGGCTCGGCCGCGTCCAGCGCGTTGCATGCCCTCTCCACAGCGTGGGAAAACTCTTGTACGTCCTGCGCGCGCACTTTCAATGTGTGGCCTGCAGCACGTTTAGATGTGAAAGTGGCCGGTGGTTGACGAAGCTCAGACGGGGGTGCATCAGATGTCCATTTCCAGCCGGGGGTGTCATTGATCACGTCAAGGAGGGCAAGTACAACATCCTCCGGCGGTGGATCGGTAAGAGTGACACGGACAGTAGTTGAGGTTGGGAGAAGAAGCAGGGTAAGGGAAAAACCAGGCATGTTCAAGCTCGTCTGTGCCACATCAGGGTGAGTGCCAGAGTGGTGTGAGAAGTACTGCGATGAGTTACCATGAACGTTCCACAAATTACTCTCATGACGTTGACGTTCCGAGCCGACAGCGCCGTGATGGCTTCTCGAGCAATTCCTGCCAGCTCCAGTTCGCTCACCCCACCAAGGTTGTTAACAAGCAACACGACATTGTCCTTTCCAGAGCCCTGGGTGGAAAGAAAACCTCTTTCTGGGTCACTCTTGGACAAGAGGAGATCGAGCAATGTTTGAACGAGCTCGCTGAGCGGAGGGACGGGGGAGACACGTTGAAACCCGGTTTCATTGTGTATGCCCATTCCGATCTCGATTTCTGACGATGTTAGATGCGCATCACCGACTATTGTCCCAGGGACCTGAAAGCAACATGTGAGACCCGATCTACCATTTCCCAAGGGCCGGATTATACGTGACAGTGCTCTAAACCAACACCGATTGTTGCGATGTTCTGCGAGGCCCACTTGGCGACGGAGTATACGATTTCAAGACTCGCACCAGTCTCAGCCAATGCGCCTGCGATCTTATAAACGAGGACAGTTCCAGCCAGGCCCCTACTAAAGTGAACAAGTCATGTCAAACTACGGTGAGATGGGTGTCACCTGCGCCCTACAATACTCCCTTGGGTCTTGCCCACAGCAACGTCATCTCCGACGACGAGGAACTTGACCTTGTCTATCTTGGATGGATGTTGAGCAGCAAATTGCTCCTTGGCAAGACCGAAGTTGAGCACATCTCCCGTATAGTTTCTATGAAGTGGTCAGTGGATCAGCTGAGGGGGTTGGTGGAAGGCCTACTTGACAATGATAAGAGTGCTAATACGTATCTCAGAACTGGGTTGACAGGAGTGATAGAGACTTACCCTTCGTCATTGTCAACAAGCTCGATTGCACGACGAACTTGTGTTGGGCCGGGAGAGGCGAAGATATTACCACATACGGCGGCTTACATAACGTAAGAGAAGGTTCCCGAAAGGAGATCGGTAATACCCGACAGCATGCCTCTGCCTATAGAGGATCGTGTCAGCGAGGAATAATAGGACCGCACAGACCATCTGACCAACAAAGCCTGCATGAGAGGGCTCGTGGCCAGAACCTCCGCCACAAATCAGTGCGACCTTAGACTTGTCTCGGTCGACTAGATACACAACTTTATTGTTGGCGTCAAGACCGAGCTTAGGGTTAATCGCGCATAATCCCTGGAGCGACTGTATAACAAGAGAGGATGGGTCGTTGAGGAAGTGCTTTCCAGTGGCTGAGAGGCATGTCAGAGGTGTTATAGGACAGAGGAGGTCTACGTACCCATGAGAGTCGAGAGGAGCCATCCACGTGATAATTCGAGGCAATTGTACAAGATGATCGTGGGAACAATAGGGATTGCCCTGGGCGCGATGGTCCTTTGGATGCCAGAAACCCATCTTTAACACCCCACTCGACCATGCAAATCTCCACGAACTCCTCAGCGCCCTCCCAGCCTCCTCTTCTGCCCTCCGCGGAAGGTCGCAAACGACACAGATCCCTCTCCATGGAGTCAACAACCTCCGCGTCATCCCGAAAACGTTCTGCATCGGAAGATCCAACCGCGTCATCCCCCGTCACGCGTAGCACGCGTCTCTGCGACACAACCACGCCTTCGTTATCTGATCCTACCTCCAATGACATCGATGCCTATATGGATTCTCAGGGCGAGTCCGACGTCCTTCAATCCACTATTCTCCCTCCATCTCACCAGTCTAATCCATCCCTATCCCACTCAATTCCCCAAGATGCCTTCTCCTCCACGTTTCTTAGGTTCCAAGCCGTTGAGGTCATGCGTGACATGCCTCTGATAGAAGGGTCCACCTGGGCACTTGTCTCCAAGCCGTGGTGGAGACGCTTCGAAAAGGCTGCCACCGGCCAGGTAGATAAAGAAGGTGGCGTCAACGAAGACCGCCTCGGTCCCGTGGACAACTCTCCGCTACTCGACTCTGATGGGAATCTTAAAGAAGACCTTGTCGAAGGCGTTGACTTCGACTGTATTCCTGAAGTCACTTGGGATTGGCTGACCATCCTGTACGTGTTTGTCAACCATCAAGGCTTTCTTGTCCTACTTATGCCCCTGAGTTCAGTTACGGCACGCCCGAACAGAGTCCCATCAAAAGAAAGGTCATCACTCGTGGCGTCCAAGGAGAGCCCTCCATTGAGTTGCACCCGCCGCGCTTCCGCTACTTCCTTCTTACCGACGAACCTGCCAATCGTATGGTCCACGGTAACAAGGAGTTTTATTTTACCACCTCCTACGTTTCCACAACAAGTGCCCTCCACCGTGATCTTGCGGCCAAGTTTCATCGTACCGAGGAACACCGTATCTGGCAGATCACCTTAAGCAACGAGCCAACAGGCACAAATTATCCTTCGGGCGCCCTGGCAGTCTCAGAAGCCCGCTTTATCGAGCCAGGCGACAAGTTGATTGGAGATGTCATAAGTGCGAGCGACGCTTTCATCGTAGAGTTCAAAGAAACCGGTAGATGGATTGCAGACACTAGCGACACGAACGAGACTGGCACAGTCGAGGATCGAGCACCCCTTCCCCTCTTTAGTCAAGGGAACGACTTCTTCAGCCGCATGGGCGGAAGTGGCAGTACTTCTCTCGGGCGGTCAACCCTCACAATCAACGGTTTGACTTCCCCATCCGGCATGTCCAGCACTTCCTCATTGAGCAAATCTACAACAATGGGCTCCCGTCCGAGGGCTTCAATCAAGCCAGGGACTCTCGGCTTGGGCAATTTGTAAGTGGATAGATTCCAATGCTTTTCTTGGCTGAGTTCTCGCAGAGGCAACACTTGCTTTATGAATTCCGCACTTCAATGCCTTGCTCACACACCCCAGCTCACCGACTACTTCCTGAGTAGGTATTCCGTACACCCTTATAATCCTATCTAAACCAGAACGACAGCTGGCGTATTCAGACAAGAGCTGAATCCTGATAATCCGCTTGGCATGCGCGGCGAAATCGCACAATCTTTTGGCGCGCTATTACAGCGCATTTGGTCCGACGCTTCTCAGGGCACTTCGTACTCGCCGCGTGAATTCAAGTCCGTCTTGTCGCGCTTTGCGCCACAATTCTCCGGATATCAACAGCATGACACCCAGGAGTTCGTCGCCTTTCTCCTAGATGGACTACACGAAGACCTCAATCGCGTCCTTAAGAAACCGTACGTTGAGAAACCAGATTGGAATGGCGGCGGCAATCTTGAACTCGTGAAGCTTGCATACTCGAGCTGGGAAGGATATATGAAGCGGAATGACAGCGTCATTGTCGATCTTTTCCAGGGACAATACAAGAGCACCTTAGTATGTCCGGAATGCAACAAGGTATAGGCGTTCGCCTCTTGCCATCGGTTTCTGGCTGATCCCGTTGCTACAGGTGTCAATAACCTTTGATCCGTTCATGTATCTCACATTACCGCTGCCGGTCAATAAGAAGTGGCGGCATGAGATCTACTACATTCCTTGGGACACGAACAAAATTCACGTCAAGGTTCCCGTTGAGCTGAATCGTGAAGCTTCGTTCCGAGACCTACGCGCTCTCCTCGGCCGGTGGATGGGCGCGAACCCAGAGAACGTACACAGCAGCCTTACGTTAATGCGCCTTCGCTGACTTTGGGTTCCCACAGCTCCTTACCCTCGAGATCTTTTCTCACCGCTTCTATAAAAACCTCGATGATTCGCAACTTTGCGCGGAGATGGCAGAAAATGACAAAATTGTTTGCTATGAGCTACCTTGCCATGCTCAGCAAGCGCGCAACTACACGCCGAAGCAAGGGGACCCAATTATTGTGCCAGTCTTCCTTTGTGACGCAGTTGTTGGACGTACCACACACACGGCATTCAGCCGCCCAAGCCCATTGCTGTTTGGTTACCCCTTTGTGATTGTAATACCTCCGGACGACGCTCGCAGCACGATACGTATGAAGGAGCTTGTCGTCGAGCAACTAGAGCGTTGGACTGAGAATGCACGTGACCTATGGTCCTGGGAGGCGCTCGAAGAACCCGATCTGGACACCGAAATGGAAGAAGTACAGATTCCTACGCCTTTGGACGCGCCAAAGGATGTGGTGACGGAAATCAAGGAGAACGGGGAAGTCATACCGGTCGAGGAGGGTGAGATCGTCGACCAGAAGGCCCTACTCTACTTAGACGATGACGAACTTCCCCTGGCGAATACCCGAATATCCAAAGGTCCTTCGTCGGCTCACTCGGACATTGATTCTTCGGCCCTCCCCCCACGAGAGCTGCGGCGCGTTGGAGTCAAAGCGGGTGCGTTCACTCTACGCGTACAGTCTGGGCACAAGGACTTCGGGACAGGTGTCGCCTATGGCATGAGCAGCTCACGCTTTGATTCGTGGGATTTGCGCCGCGACGAGTTGACTATGCCGGGAAACGAGGAGCCAGTGTTGCTTCTACCTGATGACGCTCTCTTCCTTGAATTCGATCAAAATATGAAGGCATATTACTTCGGTACCGGACCACATACCTTCCAACATGCACTGTTCAATACATGGGAGACACTCACACATCCCGAGTACAGAGAGGCAGTCAGAGTGGCCACTGCAAAGACTCGGCGCGGTATCTCGCTTCAGGATTGCCTTGACGAGTTCACGAAGGAAGAACAACTCGGAGAGGATGACCCCTGGTATTGCCCACAGTGCAAGAAGCACCAGCAGGCAACGAAGAAGTTCGACCTATGGAGTGTACCTGACGTCCTCGTGGTGCACCTTAAACGGTTTTCGAACTCTCGCGCGCTTCGTGACAAGATTGAGGCATTCGTAGACTTTCCAATAGAGGGGCTTGACCTCACAGATATAGTGGAGGGGCGCAAGATCGCAAAACTCTTACAAGAGCAAGGCGTGGATATCGAGCAGCTTAAATTTGGCGAAATGGACGAGCCGCTGCTGTACGACCTCTATGCCGTAGACGAGCACCGTGGTGGACTCGGCGGTGGACATTACCGCGCATATGCATATAACGACCTTACAAGCCAGTGGTATCAGTTCGACGACTCCTTCGTCTCGCTTTCACGGCCGGATGCAGCTGTGGTAAGTTCTGTCCTGAATTGCGACACCATCTTGCTCACATGAAATCTTTCAGAACACCGACGCTTATCTATTGTTCTATAAACGTCGGACCTGCCGCCCTCTCGGGGGGAAAACTCACTCCAAAATTGAAGCTGCGCGTCTATATTCTGAACCAAACAGTGTAGCAGAGACACCAGTTCCTGTGCATATTAACGAACAACTCCCGACGCCTCCGGACGAACCCCTTACCATGATCACTGTATCCTCCTCGAGGAAACAGGAACCGTCGCAGGCTAGTCACAACTGGCCAAGCACTGGCCGCTGGCCGACACCGCAATCCGAATCTTCATCTATCTCTACATCTCCACCGCCTCCGGATGAGGCAGACAGCGAGTTACCGTCGTTTTCCGACTCCCACTTCGATGACGCACTACAAGACTCACTAGACCCTTTGGTGCTTTCCTCGAATCGGTTTGATATTCGGGCAGTGTCACCAACGTCATCAAACGAGGTGGAAATCGATTCTGATGATGAACCGAATGCACACGCAATAGAGTCAGATTCTAGGCGAGCGTCTCCGCGAGTGGAGATGCTCAAGGAAACACAAGACGGGACAGAGGCGTGGAACACGTGATGCAAGGAGGGCGTAACCACTGACTCGGACACGGCTTAGTAGTTTTAGTAGTGATACAGTGGTACAGTACATACGCATACGTGCACGATACTGGAACCCAAAGTTGTATTAATTTGATATCAACACATTCCGCTCTGCCACCATCCGACTTGCTTTCCACCACCACTAGCGCAGGCAGATGAGCAGATTGCCGCCCGCCCTCCTCTACCTAACCATCTACAACCCGACACTCAAGCCCGGCGGTCCCATTGCCGATGATGACGAGGATTCAGAGGAGCAGGCTCACATTCTCTTCTACACATCTCGGGAACGGGCGGTTTCTCGCGATAAGATGCTCAGGCAGGTCGGCCTCACCAAAGCCTTGATCAGTTTCTCCGAGTATGCTACCTTTCTCTTTCTCCTTTCGTAAACACATAGTTAACAATCTGTGGAACGCAGAATGTTCGTTCCCGAGGACACATGCGACAACGTACATTCACAGTCGCGGCGCATGCTCATGGTCTCCCCAGAGCCCGGCTTTTGGATCCATGCTGTGAGTCTAAATATCAAATATATGTTATCCGAGCCTCCCTCCTCTACTTCCTCTTCGCGTAGATTTGGATCGTGCTGACGTGATAGGATGTCTCGTTATTGTTTTCTAGTGCATAGAGCTGGCAAAGACACCACGCGCACCGGCCTCGAACAAGGGAAAGGGGAAAGTGGGAGCAAAGACTGCTGACAAGGGCAAGGATGGGGAAACTAACGTCGTCTACGACTATCACGAGAGCTCGGTACATGACCTTGCACTGCGCGCGCAGGTTCTGCAGGGGTACGAGGAATTCAAGGTGCGGTTACTATATCGCCCTCCGTTTATGCACGCCGGCGGGGACGTTTACGATCTTCTTTCATCACATAGCTTACCCATGGATCTTTCACGTCCATCCTTGGAACGCTGGGACAGCAGGCGCTGGAACTACAACTGGAGAGATTCTTTACGGTGTGGGCGTGGAAGTGGGATATCCAGACAGATTCAGAATTTGGTAACTGTCTTGGTGCGTCCACCCCCCTCCCTCCTTCCACAGCGTCAAACTAAACAACACTGCACTATCAGGTGTGCCATTGCATCCACTGTACAAGTCTATCGGTCCAGTCTTGGACGATTTCATTCTGGAGCACCCCTCCCTGAAGAATTGTGCGCCTTTTGTCCTCGCCTTGCGCCATTTGATCCCCTCCGCCGATTACTCGCCGCACCCTCCTCCGCCTGCTCTCCCGCTGTACATCCGTTCCCGCTTGCGAGTCCCCTCGTCACTCCTTCAGTCATCTACGCCGGGCGAGTCCTCACCTGCGACATCCAAGCCCGGAGATATCTTCTCAAGCGGCATGAACGTAACGCGCGAAGCAATGGAGGCAACGGGCCACGCTTTTGTAGCGATTGGGGCGAGCATGGATGTCCGAAAGTGGAGCTGGCCCGGATACTTGACGTTCAACAAGGGAGTTCCACCAAAGACTGTACCCCAGGACGAACCTGTTGATGATAAGAAAAGCTCAGAGGAGCAGTCGGATGGGACAGTGCCGGCGGAAACCGTTGCAGACGAACCCATCGCCCCACATCCCGAGACTGGATTACGGGGTGAGGTCGATAGAGAGAGCCTGCACGAGGCAATGTCGACCGACGGTAGAGAATTGTTTCACGAAAATGCACCTCTACAAGAGGAGAATGCCGCGGCCACGACCGCGGTTGATTCGACACCACAAGCAGAAGAAGCCACAGCAGTTGAAGGTGTTACATTACCGACGGCAAGTGATTATTCACAAGACGAGCACGACCAAGACGAGCACAAAGCATCTCCGCCAGCGTCCCCATCTACCCCGATCATTCACCCGCCCGATTTGACTCCACCTCCCTCGCCGTCGTCTTCTCAGAGCACCCTCCCTGTCCCGGTTCCTCCACCGTCCTTCCGATCGTTCTCACTATATTTTTCTCCTCACGATGACCCTTTAGCCACTGTACCAGGACGCGTGTTGTACATCACTGTGAGCGAACATTCCGGTGCCAGATCCCGCTGACTAGACCCCCGTTGCAGAAAGAGCAACTCACACTAGCTTTCCTCGAGCCGACACCTACCATGTCAGACGACGACAACACAGCCTTATATCAAAGCTCCTCCGCTCTGCTGGCAAACGTACAGGGACTGATAGATCATTATGAAGCGAGCACCACTGAAACGCCTATAACCGCAGCGAAGATTCTCCAGCCTAAGGATAAGTATCTTATAGCCAAGCACAACGACACCACAGTCACGAGCGCGGAATTTGCTTCACACTCCGAGCATTTATTTAATGGGAGCCAGATGATCGCGTAAACCTCGTCTGCAACCCCTTGTTCGTCATGCTGACTCGTTTGTCCTAAGGAATGGCGATGCCACAGAGGTATTCTCACGTACTCAGGGTCCACAGCACTGGCACATCGCGCGACGCGAGCCAGAGGGTACAGTGTATCTCGAAGTGTTACGAAAAGAGACGAGTCTGGCAGACGTAGAGAACGAGTTGGTCGGCACTGTACGACGTTTTCGCGGTAGTTGACATTAATATTGCCGTAATAAAAGGAATAATGTAAGGACGAGACCGTGAGAATGATTTGGCCACAACTATATAGATGTTGGCGATGGTTCCCACGGATACCAACGGCCAGAATCGGAATCAGCCGCTTTACTCAGCCAAACCTCCTTCGACAATTCTCGACATCCACGATGGTGAGCGACCCGATCGATGAACCACCCCTTCATAGTAACTGAGGAATTTGTAGACAAAACGCACACGCAAGGTCGGCGTCACTGGCAAGTACGGCACGGTAGGCGGGTTACATGGAACACGAGAACAATCCATGGCTGACGGACACATCCTAAATAGCGTTACGGTGCTTCCCTGCGCAAGCAGGTTAAAAAGGTGGGTGCATGTAACCTCGCCGGACGAGAAATAAAGCTGATTTTGTGAATGCTCTTTCAAGATGGAAATTACCCAACATGCACGGTACACCTGCACCTTCTGCGGCAAGGCAAGCCGATGCCTTCTCTCTGCCATCATATGCATGATCACCGCGAACGCGGGTTTGCTGACGTTGTGTGCTTGTCGCTGTTTTCTTTTTTTTCTAGGACACTGTGAAGCGGCAGGCGGTCGGGATCTGGAATTGCTCGGCATGTAAGAAGTCTATTGCAGGTGGTGCATGGACAGTGTCCACCACAGCCGCTGCCACAGTACGCAGGTGCGCTTGTCTATTTGACCCTTCTTTACATGAGGAGTGCTGACGAAGGCTCTTTTTCTTTCATTTATCTTCTAGCACGATTCGCCGTCTTCGCGATCTAACAGAGGCATAAAAACTGGTCGCTGTCCCAGATTCACCTTGTTGTTTTTCTACCCTACCAATGAAGACCAATGACCATATGCCTCCATGACTCCATATATCCTTAATTCATGAGTGATGGTTTTAATAAGTTAAGATTCAACGTATTCAGCCCGATGGCGATCACAAAGTTGCACAAGAACGTGCGACACTTGAAATATTAAAACTCAGAAAGAGTATGAATCCAAGAACATATATTAACAAATGAAGTTGCATATACGCAAATCACACGCCGCAGGGTACAGGATAAATGAGATAGTGAGATAAAGAAAGAACCAAATCAATCATCAGCAGCGTCCTCGTCAACTGGGCTGGGGCTATCACCCTCTTCCGTTTCCTCGTCATCGTCGTCATCGTCGCTGTCTTCGTCTTCCTCACTCTCATTGAAGGTAAGGGAAATATACTCATCACCTAACTGACTGTCCAAGACGGTCAGTGCGGGCACAGCCACGTCAGTTACCAGTTTATCATCAATGGGAAGAACAGAGGCAGCAGTATCTGTCGCAGGAACCGAAGCGGGAGCAGGTTTGCGTGCGCGGTTGGCACGAATGACATGTGGAAGCTTGCAACGTTTGTTCGGGCATTCGCCACTCTCAGCAAAGTCAGGACACTCGCGGACGTGTTGTTTTGAACACTCGATGCCAACCTCACAGTAGCCGAGTACAGCAAAATCACGGCAAACGCCCTCGCGACGCCCAACATGCACATGAGGGTATGGACAATTTGCGCGTGTGCAACGACCGGCATTCGCAAAGTGCACACACAGAGGCGTGCGATGCGGATTCGAGTCATGTGAGAGAGAACAAGTTTCGGCGGTGTGTGGGCAGTTGCCTTGAAGATAAGGCCAGCATATTGCGATCTTGGCTGGGTCGTGTTTGTAAGCGCATGTGAGGCCACGATTGCAGGAACCTGTCGTAAGGAGATGTGGTTAAAGGGAACCGGGAACAGGTCCGGAAGTGAGGTGGAGTGGGTTGTGAGCGCACCAGTGGTCGTAAATCTGGGACAAGGCTTGTCGACGTATTTCTTTTTTCCATGTGTATCCTGTGATCTGTGAAGGCATCAGATGACTCGGAAACGAAAGTTAAGCTCCAAAGGACAGACCGATAGGTCCTGCGGGTATTGTCGAGTTTAAGGTGGTTACGTGAAGGAGCTTTTGGCTTGTATACCCGAGTTCTTGGCCCGCCTTCCAGTCTGTTCCTGGAAAACTGTGATTGCACACGGGGACGGGGACCAGAAGATGGGGGTTTGGTAGGAGGTATTACTGGGAGTGACTGTTGCACGAAAGGTTCAACGGGCGAAGTTTATTGACGCACTGTCTTTGCGGACGAGCGAACGCTTGGAGCTCTCAAATACGACCCCATTGACGGTCACGTCGTGGGATGACGAATGCGAGGGGCCAGGACCGGACAGAGGACGTACTGCATTAGATGAGCTTGAACTTGTGGTTGGGTTAAGACCGGAGGCTTGGTATCCTGAGCGAACGTATGATCTCGACGGTGGTGGCTTATAGGAGGGGTTGACGTAGGTCCTGCGCGTCGTTGACGGAGGCCGTGCTTGACCCTCCCCAGATCGATGACGATTGATGGCACCTAGTACTTTGTCTAAGAAGAAACATCAACATTGGTGAGAGGAGAGACGATGCCTGTTAGACGAGCAATTTCAAGTTTTAGTGCAGCTTCTGGTGTAGCCATGGTGGTTGAAGAAAGGAAAACGAACGATGTCACAGATTCGGACAATGACTAAACAAATACTCCATGCCACAATTATGCCACAAATAGAACAACAATGACATGTTTGCTGGTGAGCAGCATGGCGCAGCTGGTATAGCGCGCAGGGCCCATAAAATGGTTACCCTGAGGTCCCTCGATCGAAACGAGGTGCTGCTACTTTTTTTCCCCCATTTTCCTCACGCTGTATCTAGCTCCGATGCAATTTGTAACACCGTACACAGTCGAGTCACGCTACAATCTGATACAATATTGCTGGAACGAACAAATAAAAAGGTGGTGAGGCTGGTCAGGAGCACTGTCCGATTGAGCATACTGCATTCGCATGGGTCCCAGGACTGTTAACCCCGGAACCCATGACCCATGTGACGATTCGTAGGTCTCTATTCTTCTGTAAGTAAGCTGTGCTTTGAATAATGAAAAGTAAAAGATGGGACCAGGGGTCAGTCAAGGGTCCGCTACACTGACAGGTGAACAACTGACAGGTGAACAATTCGTCGACGGGAGAGCCGGCCCGAACCTTAACCTGCTCCAAACGGTCTGCAATGGTACGCGGACTCCTGCGGACGTCGAATCTTCCCCAACTTCAGAATCTGATCAAGCGTGACCCTGTCTCATACAAAGAAGAGTTTTTACAACAATGGAATCATTACAATTCCACGCTTCAGATATTTCAGGTCAATCCCTCAGAACAGGCGTCACATTTTCGGGAGTTGGTCACTTTCATCTCCCAGGTAAGTATCTGTTTGTGTACTGTACGCAGACATAACTCATTAGCTTAATCTACAGGTTGCGCAGTTCTATCCCGCGGAGACCTCAGAATTTCCTTCCCATTTGTCTTCTCTACTCCTGGGGAGCTACGGCTCACTTTCACCAGATATCCGTCATAGTCTCCTACAGAATCTGGTCATGCTCAGGAACAAGAGCGTCATCACGTCTTTTGAGTACTGAAATCCGTATTCCCATCAAAAAGATGCTGAATGTCAGTCATCTAGTCTCCTCAAAACTTTATTCCCGCTCCTCCCTAGGATGACCTCCTCTTCACTGCGTGCGCTTATCCGCAAAACCATCCTCACGGACATCAAGACAGCTAATCAACGGACCAAAAATCACAAGCTCAATCGGGCTGTGCAGGCCATGCTATTTGGCATGCTCGAGCGTGGAATGGGTGGGACGGTCATGGGAGACAAGGGCAAGCTAAGGAGTAACCCGAACACAAGCGCAGAGGGTTTGTCAAATAGTGGTGATGAAGCCATGTGGGCTGTAGTGTTGACCAAAGAGCTTTGGAAGAAGGGCGTCTGGTAAGTTTTTTTTTCAGCACACTCTCTGACCGCGATGATTGACAAGAGTACAGGAATGATGCAAAGTCCGTCGCAATTGTCGCGTCGGGATGCTTTCATCCTGTCACCAAGGTCCAGGGCGCATCTTTGCACTTTTTCCTTGGTGATGATGAGGGATCTGAGGATAGTGAAGACGACGACGACGACGACGATGACGTAGGTTCTCGACTTCAGAGAAGATTTTTCCTTACCCAGCCTTTGGTAGGTTAACATCAAATCACTCGAGCATAAGCGTGACATCAAGAAGAAAACCCGTAGCGGCGACAAAAAGATGCGTAAGGTGATCAAGGCGGCGAGCAAAGTTTGGCTATTTCTACCTATTTTGGGACGTGTCTGACACTGTCAACAGAAGCAAAAACGTAAAAACGTAGGAGACAACCCGAATTTCCCAGCTCTCCAACTGTTGCATGACCCTCAAAGCTTTGGCGAAAAGCTGTACGACCTCTTACAGAAATACGACGCCCGCTTTTCGCTTGATCACAAGATCCTCATCATGCAGCTGTTGGCTCGTGTCACTGCATCGCATCGACTTACTATCCTTGGCTTTTATACATACGTGCTAAAGTACCTCACCCACCACCAACTACGTGCCCCAGCAGTCCTCGCAGTACTCGCACAGTCCGCGCATGCGCTTACACCACCGGACGCGCTAACACCCGCGATTCGCAAATTAGCTCATGAATTTGTCCATCCAGGTGTTGGGCCGGAAGTAGTAGCTGCAGGCCTGAATGCAATTAGGGAGATATGCCGCCGCCAACCATGGGCAATGGAAGATGACTTACTGGGCGACTTGATTGCGTACCGGAAGAGCAGGGATAAGGGTGTCATGGTTGCAGCACGTGGGCTATTACAACTGTACCGCGAGGTCAACCCTGGCATGCTCAAGCGGCGCGAGCGGGGAAAGACGGCTAGTATGGGCATATCTCAGGGTGATCAACCCACTCCATACGGATACGTCGAAAAGCCCGCTATGGATATTGACGGTCTTGTGGTACGTCTCTTTTCTTCCCTTTTTCCGGATTGAAGTCGATTGTGCTCCGCCATAGCTCCTTGAAGATCACCTAAGGGCAACGCGTGGAGAAGATGAGGCATCGGGTGATGAGGAAGAGGAGGATGGGGCCTGGGAAGGTTGGGAAATGGAATCAGAGTCGTCTGATGATTCATCGGACTCTGGCGGCTGGATCGGCGTTGAGAGTGATGGCGAGGACCATCTCAACATTAGCGACAGCGATGACGAAG
>WNFQ01000522.1_pt1 | contig 25927 bp, 25 predicted proteins | sample 5400171 | NCBI WGS metagenome assembly WNFQ01 (sample SAMN13153356, study PRJNA577476) | soil metagenome | isolation source: 20 cm soil under Madrone tree | place: USA:California | collected 2016-06-14
AGTGGCTCGAGGCCCAGGCAAGGACGCCGGCAAGACCCCCCGTGGCCACCGACCCAAACAGTCTTCCGAATAGGGCGCGCAGCACCCCGCTGGCGACGAACACCACCACCAGCAGCAGCGGAAACAAGTGGCCCAAACCTTTGCTGCGTTCCCATTTTCTGTCGGGTTCGGGCAAGGGCTCCCCGTTGACGACGGAGATCATTTGATCGACGCCGGCTTCGACGCCGCCGTCGTAGTCTCCCAATTTGAAATGTGGGGTTATCGTCTCGTCAATGATACGGTTCGTGACTGCATCCGACAGCGCGCCCTCCAAGCCGTATCCCACCTCTATGCGCGCACGCCGATCGTTCTTCGCCACGATCAGGTAGGCGCCATCATCAACGCCCTTGCGGCCCAGTTTCCACACATCCTCGACACGAATGCCGAATTGCTGGATATCGTCGGGCTGAGTGGTCGGTAGGATGAGCACCGCGATCTGACTGCCCTTCCTGGCCTCGAGGTTCTCGAGCTTGGCCTCGATGCGAGTGACGGCTTCGCCCGACAAGGTCCCCGTAAGGCACACCGCCGCCAGCAGCAGGGCGAGGCCGGCCCCCACGCGGGCGATGCGCCAAAGGGATGTCACGCGGGCGCCGGACCCATCGGCGGGCAGGCTAGTGCGCCGGTGCGGGAGTCGGTGCCGGGGGCGGCGCCTGCGCCGGCGCGGCGGGGGCGGGGGCCGCGAAATCCACCGAGGGCGGCTTGGAAATCGCCGCTTCATTCTCGACGGCGAAGTTCGGCTTCGGCTTGTAGCCGAAGATCATGGCAGTCAAGTTTCCGGGAAACGACCGCACCGTCACATTGTAGTTCTGCACCGCCTGGATGTAGCGGTTGCGCGCCACCGTGATGCGATTTTCCGTGCCTTCGAGCTGCGCCTGAAGGTCGCGGAAATTCTGATCGGATTTCAATTGCGGATAGTTCTCGCTCACCACCAAGAGGCGCGACAGGGCGCTCGTTAGTTCCCCTTGCGCGGCCTGGAACTTCGCGAATGCCGCCGGATCGTTGACGAGCTCGGGCGTCGCTTGGATGGAGCCGACCTTTGCGCGGGCCTCGGTCACGCCCAGCAGGACTGAGCTCTCCTGGGCGGCATAACCCTTGACCGTGTTCACCAGATTGGGGATGAGGTCGGCACGGCGCTGGTATTGGTTCAGGACCTCCGACCACGCGGACTTGATCTGCTCATCCTGAGTCTGCATCGCATTGTATCCGCAACCCGATACGGCCAAGCCTGCGAATGCAGTGAGCGCAAGAAGCAATTTACGCATGAATTCCCCTCGTGGCCCCTCTGGCTGGGGGGGCGTTGGGGGAGAGTCTAGCATTCCGGCAAAAAAAGCCCCGAGTGATGAGTTCGGGGCGGAGAGGCGGACTTCAGTGAAGGGAAGTAAAGCCCGCTAGGGGATCGAAGTGGCGTATCTCAGTGCAGATGGTCCCACTGCAAAACTTGAATGTCGGTTTCCTCGAGATCGAAGCTGCGCGCCAGCATGCGCGCGATATCGCGGTCACCCTCTACGCGGCCCGCCTGATCGAGGAGTTCGACGACGCCCCGATATTCGTTGTACTCGACGGCTCCTTCCGATTGCGCGATAAAGTGGGTGTAATATTTAACGCTCATGGATGGGGAGCTTAAGATTCGCGGCGCGCGCAATCTGTGAACGACCGCTCAATCGATTGCATCGCTTCACCACTTGGTTCACGTCCTTGAATGTCGCTACACTTTTGTCGCTACACTTTGTGCAACGTGTCAAGATATCGCCCACCCACCCCGCCCGGTTCGAAGTACATCACTCCCGAGGGAGCCAAGCGGCTGCGGGATGAACTCGCTCAGCTCTGGCACGAGGAGCGCCCGCGCGTGACCGCGGCGGTGGCCGAGGCCGCCGCACAGGGCGATCGGTCCGAAAACGCGGAGTACACCTACGGCAAGAAGCGCCTGCACGAGATTGATCGGCGGGTGCGCTTTTTGCGCAAACGGCTCGAAGGCATGACCATCGTCGACCCACAGGCAGAATCCGGCCGGCGCGACCCGGCGCGGATCTACTTCGGCGCGTGGGTGCAGATCGAGAGCGGCAGCGGCCAACGATGGTATCGGCTCGTCGGGCCGGACGAATTCGATATGGCGGAAGACTACATCAGCATGGACTCGCCGCTGGGGCGGAGCTTGCTCGGCAAGCGGCTCGACGACGAAGTCACCGTCGCGCTGCCCGGCGGGACCACGCTGTTGACGGTGGTCGCCATCAGTTATGCACCTCCGGCTTGCTAGGCGCTTCGCGCCGAATCTACGGGGTCGAAGCGACCCCGACCTTTAGGCTCGCTGCGCGAGCAACTAAACTAAACCACCCGGACGTTCTTGAATTGCCACGGATCCGTGGTGTCCAGATCCTCGGCGAACAATTCGCCGCGCTGATGAAGCGGCGTCCAGTCCGTGTACTTGCCGACCACTTTGCCCAAGTACGGCATGCAGATCTCGAGCGGACGCTTGAATTCCATATCGTCGGGTTCGACGATGCCGCGGTTCGGATTCTCCATGGCCCAGATCATCCCGGACAACGCGGCCGACGTGACCTGCAGGCTGGTGGCGCTGTTGTACGGCGCCAATTTCCGCGCCTCCTCGATGGACAGCTGCGAGCCGTACCAATACGCGTTCTTCTTGTGACCGGCGAGCAGAACGCCAAGCTCGTCGATCCCGGCGGTGATCTCGTTCAGCATGATGCGTTTGTGATCCTGCAGATGCCAGTTGTTGCCGGCGAATTCGTGCACCGACAACACCGCGTTGTCGCTCGGGTGGTAGGCATAGTGGCTGGTGGGCCGGTAGGCCACACGCTCGCCGTCCATGACGGTGTAGTAATCCGCGAGTGAAATCGCTTCGGAATGCGTGATCAGGAATCCGTGGAAATGTCCCGCCTGCGGGGTCCAGGTGCGGACCCGGGTGCTCGCGCCGGGGCGATTCAGGTAGATCGCGCAGCCCGAGCCGGCCTTGTGCCGCCCGCCGTCGGCCGGGAAATGCTTCTCATGGGTGCCCCACCCGAGCTCTGCGGGTTGAGCCCCTTCGCTGACGAAGCCGTCGACCGACCAGGTATTGACGAACTCGTTCGCGACCTTCGGTACGTTCGTGATTTGAGTGTCGCGTTCGGCGATGTGAATGACCTTGATGCCGAGCGTCTGGGCGAGCTTGGCCCAGGCCTCGCGGCCGCCGGGCATTCCGGCGTCGACGCCCGTGTCCCTGGCGATATTGAGCAAGGCTTGCTTGACCAGGTGCGAGACCAAGCCAGGATTGGCGCCGTGCGTGAGCACGGCCGTGGGCGCTTTCCCGGCGCCGTCGCGCAAGGCCAAGGCCTCCAGGCGCATGGTGTAGTTGCTGCGTGAGTCCACTGTCGCGTGCGGGTCGGTATACCCCCCTGCCCAGGGCTCAATGCAGGTATCGAGGTACAGCGCACCGCGTTCGCGCGCCAATCGGACGAGCGCGACGCTCGATACGTCGACCGACAAGTTCAACAGGAAGTCGCCGGCGTCGAGCAGGGCCCCCAGCACTTGCCGGTAGTTCTCCCGCGTCAGCGCGGTCTTGACGAATTTGACCCCGAATTGTTCGGCTTCGCTCCGCCCGCTGTCTTCCGCGGTAACGATGGTGATGCGATCGGACGAAGTGCCAATGTGACGCAGGATCAGCGGCAAGACACCCTGTCCGATGCTGCCGAAACCTACAAATACGATCTTGCCCGCAAATTCCACACGCACTTCGTGTTTGCTCATATTGTCTTTCTCACGTTGGCTCGTCTCAAGTTGGTTTTCTCTGTCATTTCGTTTGATTCTCGAGGTGGACGCCATCGGGCGGACGCCGCAAGCCTACCTGGCGGCGGGAAATTCTCAAGTTTCTCTCCAGGCGCTTCGCGCCGAATTCAACGGGGTCGAGGCGACCCCGCCCGATAGGTGCTCGCGGCGGCTCGAAATCTCGCGTGGCGCTTGAACCTAAGTATCCCGCCAATGCGGCGGATAAGTCCGTTCGTACCCGGGAAGAGCCTCGATCCGATGAATCCAGCGCGCCAGCGCCGGATAATTGCGCTCCATGGGAAGAAAGCGCGCGCCCAGCTCCGCTGCGGCGCTTCTGTTCAAAGCGCGGCGCAGCACCTGAATCCAGGGGAAAATCACCATGTCGGTGGCGGAATAGCTCGCGCCGACGATCCACTGCTCCTTGCTCAGGCGCCCCTCGATGGTGCGCGCCTCGCGCGCGACCACGTGCATGGCGTCGGTGAGCGCATCGATGTCTTGGGCGACCTCTCCGGCAAAGATCGAATTGACGATCTTGAGCAGCGACGGCTCGGCATACGCCATGAACTCGCAGATGACGCGCATGATGACGCCGGCTTCCTCGGGGGTGGCGCCGAATATCGGCGCCTGCGGGTACTTGACGTCGAGGTAGTACAGCACCGCAACCGACTCGAATACCACGTAATCGCCGTCCTTGAGGACGGGCACCCGGCCGCGCGGATTGAGCTTCAGCATGTGCGGCGATTGATGTTCCTGCTGGTCGAAGTGCAGGAGCTGCGACTCGTAGGCCAAGCCCTTGTGCTCCAGCGCCAGGAGTACGCGCCACGAGAACGGACTGCCGCTGCCCCAGTAAAGAGTGAGTGCCATGGCGTGGATTGTAGCGGATGCAGTTCGTACATCATCGCGTTAAGCTCTGATTCATGGTGTTCAAGACCCTGATCGATGTCGGCGCATTGCAGGAACTGCTGGCCAAGCCGCGGTTGGCCGTCGTCGACTGTCGTTTCGATCTCATGGACCCGGAGGCCGGGCGTCGGGCGTACTTGCAAGCGCACATCCCCGGAGCCCGCCATGCCGACCTCAATCGAGACCTGTCGGCGCCCATCGGACCTGACACCGGCCGCCATCCGCTGCCCCCGCCGGAAGCTTTCGCAGCCTGGCTGGGCGCCTTGGGGGTGGGCGACGATACCCAGGTTGTCGCCTACGACGAGGCCAACGGATCGATTGCGGCGCGCCTATGGTGGATGCTTCGCTGGCTGGGGCATGAAGCGGTAGCCGTCCTCGACGGCGGTTTCAAGACGTGGATCGCTCATGGCGGAGCGCTGGAGTCGGGCGAAACAGACCCGGAAGCGCCCGAGAGGGTGACGCGCCATTTCACGCCGCGAATCGAGGCCGGCTCCGTCGTGAGCACCCCGGAGCTCGAGCGCGCATTGCAAGACTCGACGGCCGTGCTGGTCGATGCGCGCGCCCCGGAGCGCTATGCCGGCACCGTGGAACCCATCGATGCTTTGGCCGGACACATCCCCGGCGCCGTGAATCATCCCTTTACCGCCAATCTCGGCGCGGACGGCCGTTTTCTGCCCGCCGCCGAACTCAAGCGCCGCTGGCAGGAGCGGCTCCCCGGCAGCGACCCCAAGAAGCTGGTTGCCATGTGTGGTTCCGGCGTCACCGCCTGCCACAATTTGCTGAGCCTCGAGGCGGCCGGCCTCTCCGGCGGCAAGCTGTACGCCGGATCCTGGAGCGAGTGGATTCGCGATCCGCGGCGGCCCATCGCCCGCGGCCTCGCCTAGCACCCCGAAGCGCCGCCCCTCCGCTGCGCGACGCGGTCATTTACTTGCAGCCCCAATTTGCTATGGTGCGCGCGACATGAACACACCCGCCAAGTTGCTTCCCGCGAACCACGCATGGAAGATCGAACAGTCGTTGGACCTATACCAGGTGGAAGCTTGGGGCAAGGGTTACTTTTCGATCAACGATGCCGGCCATGTAGTGGTCAGGCCCAGCATGGACTCGGCGCGCGAAATCGATCTGTACGACGTCGTGCAAGGCCTCAAGGCCCGCGACCTGCACACGCCCGTGGTCATTCGCTTTTCCGATATTCTCGCGCACCGCCTGCGCCACCTCGCCGAGGCCTTCGGCACGGCCATCGCCGAGAACGATTACAAGAATCGCTATGCCGCGGTGTTTCCGATCAAGGTCAATCAACAACGCCTCGTGGTCGAAGAGGTCTACCGGTACGGAAAGGAATTCGGCTTCGGGCTGGAAGTCGGTTCCAAGCCGGAACTGCTCGCGGTGATGTCGCTGACCGAGGATGCGCCGGACCGCATCGTGGTGTGCAACGGATTCAAGGACGACAGCTACATCGAAGCCGTCATTCTGGCCACCAAGCTCGGACGCACCATCATTCCGGTGGTGGAGAACTTCGAAGAGATCCACCTGATCCTGAAACACGCCGAGCGCTACGGCGTGCGCCCGAAGATCGGGGTCCGGGTGAAGCTCGCCAGCGAGGGCGCCGGCCGGTGGCGCGAATCCGCCGGCGAGAAATCCAAGTTCGGCCTCTTCATCAGCGAGATCCTCGATCTCCACGCCCTGCTGAAGGATCGCAACATGCTCGACTGCCTGCAGCTCGTCCACTGCCATCCGGGCAGCCAGCTCCAGGATATCCGCCGCGTGAAGGACGCGATCAACGAACTGGCGCATGTGTACGCCGAGCTCAAGATCATGGGCGCCGGCCTGCAGTACTTCGACATCGGCGGGGGCCTCGGCGTCGACTACGACGGCAGCGGCACCAACTTCGAATCGTCGATGAACTACACCTTGAACGAATACGCGAGCGACGTGGTGTATCGCATCAAGAGCGTGTGCGACGCGCGCGACGTGCCGCATCCCATGATCGTGAGCGAGTCGGGGCGCGCCATCGCCGCGCATCACAGCTTGCTGGTGTTCGACACCCTGGGCTCCTCCAGGCTGGACCAGTTCAAGGTCACCGGCCGCCCCGAAGAGGATTACCACGGCAAGGAAGAAGTGCCGCAACCGGTGCGCGATTTGTTCGACAGCTATCGATCGGTGAATGAACGCCGCCTGGTGGAGTGCTACCACGACGGGCTGCAGGCCCGCGAGCAGGCGCTGCAGATGTTCAACCTGGGTTATTTGAGCCTGGAATTTCGCGCCCTGGCGGAGAAGCTCTACTGGGCGACCTGCGCCAAGATCCGCGACTATTGCCGCAAGCTCGACCGGGTTCCCGAAGAGCTGGAAAACATCGAGGACATGCTGAGCGACATTTATTTCTGCAACTTTTCGGTGTTTCAATCGCTGCCGGACAGCTGGGCGATCGGGCAGTTGTTTCCCATCATGCCCATTCAACGTCTGGGCGAGCGGCCTTCGCGCAATGCCGTGCTCGCCGACATCACCTGCGATTCCGACGGCAAAATCGATCGCTTCGTGCACCCCCGGGTCACCAAGCGCACGCTCGAGGTGCACGAGTTGACTCCGGGGCAGCCCTACTATCTCGCGGCTTTCCTGGTGGGCGCCTATCAGGAAACCCTGGGCGATCTGCACAACCTGTTCGGCGATACCCACGTGGTGCACATCCGGCTGCAGGACGGCGGTGGCTGGTGGATCGAGGAAGTCGTCAAGGGCGACACCGCCAACAAGGTGCTCGAATACATGGAATATGACACCGACGAGTTGTATCCGCGCATCGCGCGGGACTGCGAACGGGCGATCAAGGAAGGCCGCATGACGCTCAGCGAAGCTCAGGCGGTGAAGCGCTTCTACGAGAACGAGCTCAACGGTTACGCCTATCTCGAGGTCGAATAAACCGCCCGTTTGCCAACAATAATCCCCTGGCGTAGAGTCGGCCTGAAGGTTCGTTCCCTACACGGGCCGTGAGGTACGGGCCCCGCCGCACCGTTGCGCGCGACAGTGCGTCGGGAGCTTGAGTGTCGAAACACTGAAGTGAGATTAGTTGAATGACGACGATCTACGTTGGCAATCTGCCATTCACTGCTACGGAAGACGAAGTACGAGCGCTGTTCGAGCGCCATGGGAAAGTCGAGTCGGTCAAGCTCATCAACGATCGCGAGACCGGGCGTCCCCGGGGATTCGCGTTCGTGGACATGGCGGCCGGCGAAGCGCAAAACGCGATCCAACAGACGAACGGTTTCCAGATGGGTGGACGTCCGCTGCGCGTTAATGAAGCCCAGGAGCGGGCACCTCGATCCAAGCCCGCAAGCGGCGGTGGTGGCGGTGGTGGCGGCGGCGGTCCACGCCGCTGGTAGTCGACCCCTCGGGGGTCGGGACGGATTCGGTCGGAGGCGGGCCCTTACGGGGTACAGCCGTCTGCACTCACCACATTTCCTTGAGTTGTGCGACCACGTCGACCGTTGCCGCCTCTCCCTCCCGCAAACTCTCCACACCGCGCAGGTTGCGCGGCGAAATCCGCTCGCAGGAGTCCAGCACCCTGTCGGTCATGAACCGGCTCTTGGCACCGTAGACGTGCGTATCGCCGTCCTTGGGCTGCTGCGTGATCGCGTACTTGAGCGGCGCGCAGAGGTGCAATTCGTTCCGCGCGCGCGTCATCGCCACGTACAGCAGGCGCCGTTCTTCTTCGATCATTTCCGGCTTGCCGGTGGAAAATTCCGACGGAAAATTACCGTCCGAGACGTTCAGCACATAGACGATGTCCCACTCCTGGCCCTTGGCCGAGTGAATCGTCGATAGAATCACGTAGTCCTCGTCCTTCGAGGCGCCGCCGGATTGGCCGCCGCTCTTGGCCGGCGGGTCCAGCGTGAGTTCGGTCAGGAATCGCTCACGGCCCGCGTGCTGCGCCGACAATTGTTCCAGCTGCTCCAGATCGCCCATGCGCGTCCAGGCGGCGTCGTAAATGCGCTCGAGCTGAGGCTTGTACCACTCGCGCACCAGACCCACCTGGCCGGGCCAGGGAGTCGCGGGATCGGCGAGCTTCTCGAGCAGCACGCAAAATCTCTTCCACTCCATTTTCACCGGTTGCGGTGCATCGAACCCGGCCAGACTCTTGACGCTGAAATTCTGCGCCTCGAAATGATCGAGCGCCTGCTTGGCGATCGCCGGGCCGAAGCCGGGCAGCAGCTTCAACACTCGAAAGCCCGCCACCGAATTGCGCGGATTATCCGCCCAGCGCAGCACCGACATCAGGTCCTTGACGTGCGCGGCCTCCAGGAACTTGAGGCCGCCGTACTTCACGTACGGAATGTTGCGCCTGGTGAATTCCACTTCGAGCACGTCGCTGTGATGCGAGCTCCGGAACAGCACGGCATGGCGTTTCAGCGAGCCGCCGATTTCACGCGTCGCCAGTATCCTGCCGGCGATGTACTCGGCCTGTGCGGCTGCATCCTCCATCGAGACGTAGAACGGCTTTTGAGTGGATTGGCGCGTTCCCAGCAAGGTCTTGCGATGCTGGCGGGCACCGTCCGCCATCAGGGCATTGGCCGAATCCAGAATTTGCTGCGTCGATCGGTAGTTCTGCGCCAGAATCACGATCTCGGCCTTCGGCTTGAAGCGATCGGCAAATCCCAGGATGTTCTCGACCGCCGCGGCGCGGAACGAGTAGATGGCCTGGGCATCGTCGCCGACCACCGTGACGCCCTTGCCGTCGGGTTTGAGAGCCTGGATGACCTCGCCCTGCAGGGTGCTGGTGTCCTGGTACTCGTCGACCAGCACGTGATCGAAATTCTTCGACAGACTTTGCGCCAGCGCCGGGTTCTGCATCATCACATGCCAGTAGAGCAGCAGGTCGTCGAAATCCAGGACGCGATTCTTCTGCTTGCGGCCGACGTATTCTCGATACAGGCGCGTGAGATCCGCCTCCCACTCGCTGACCCAGGGAAACTGTTCTTCGAGCGTTTGTTTCAGCGACAGCCGGGTATTGACCCGGTACGAATAGATGGCAAGACACGCGTCCTTGCGCGGAAAACGCTTGTCCTTGGCGGAGAACCCCAATTCATGGCGCACCACATCCATCAAATCGGCCGAGTCCGCGCGGTCCAGCACCGTGAAATTGGGATCCAACCCGAGGTGCTTGGCATACAGGCGCAATATCCGGTTGCCCACCGAATGAAAGGTCCCCGACCACCGGAGCCGCGATATCACGCTGCGGTCGCCCGGTCTGCCGCGGTCCGACAGCACTTCGGCGACGAGGGTCTGGGTGCGCTTGATCATTTCCTGAGCGGCGCGGCGCGTGAACGTCAGCATGAGGATGCTCGCGGGATCCACGCCGTTCAGCACCAGATGTGCGGTGCGATGCGCCAGGGTATTGGTCTTGCCCGTGCCCGCGCCGGCCAGTATCAGCAGGGGGCCCGCATCGACTCCCTGGTCCGCAACCGGCGTGCCGAAGGTAGCCGCACGGCGCTGCGACGGATTGAGCGAATCGAATGCACTTGTCGTGGGCTTGATCATGGCCGTATGCCGGTACTGTACGTATATCCAGATCGCGATGCAATATGCTGAAACGACGTTCAGGATCGCGCGTAGCGGACCTCGCGCGCGAGGAGACAGGTCACAGGCGCCAGGTTTTCCTTCCGGGGCCGGGATTCTTGTGTTGGGCGCCGGTAGACTCCCCCTCATGCGCAAACCGACGCCCATTGACAGCCAACACATTCACAGCGGCCGTATCATCGACGTGTCCACCGAGCGGCTCCGCTATTCGAACGGCCGGGAATACGATCTCGACTTCGTGCGTCATCCGGGCGCGGCGGCCGTGGTCGCGGTGGACGACGACGCCCGCGTCTGCCTGGTGCGCCAGTATCGTCACGGAATCACGGATTTTTTGTGGGAGATCCCCGCCGGCAAACTGGATCCGGGCGAGGCGCCGCAAGTGTGTGCGGTGCGCGAATTGGCCGAAGAAACCGGGGTGGCGGCCAGGCGTTGGACGTCCCTGGGCCAGTTCCTGCCGGCTCCGGGGATATTCACCGAAGTGATTCACCTTTACCTGGCGCGCGACCTTGAGGTCGGGCCGGCCGCGCCGGACGCCGATGAGGAATTGGAGATCCAATGGCTGCCGCTGCGGGATGCCGCGGATAAGATGCTTCGCGGCGAGTGGAATGACGGCAAGACGGCATTGGCGCTTTGGCGTGCCCAATACCACTTGCAATTGTGACGGTCCGCCAGGTTTTGAAGTCTCGGGTTGACTTAACCCGTGCATTGTCTAAAAAGGGAGCATGAGCGGAGACAGGGCAAAACCTACCCCCAAACCCGGCGCCAACGCCCCGGACAAGGCGTCTGCGCAAGCAGGCGACGCCGATGCCAGGAGCATCGGGCGCACCGGGCGGGTCAAATTCGACGACCGCGGCAACGCCGTATGGGAATGGTCCATCGCCACCGGCGCCTTCGGCCGCGAGGCATCGACCGCACGGCTGCGAAGCCTCGAACACCCCGCCCTCTCGATCGCCGACGATGCGCCCACGCCGTTCGACACGGTTCGCGCCAATCCGCTCGGCACCAAGAAGGGCTACGACCCGTACGACAGCGGCAAGCTCGGCAAATCGAAGGCGCCGCCGCGCAAGAAGGACCTGCGGCGCCTGAGCGAGTTTCTCAAGCTGAAGAAACAGGCGGCCGGCAACAAAGACGACGAAGGGTAGCCACCGGCCCATCTCGTGCACGGAGGCGGTACCCCCACCGCAACGCTCACGCCAGCGCGTGACGCAATTTGGCCGTGCTTCCCAGACGATAGAATTTCCGCAGCTCACGCACCAACGCCTCGATTCGCGCCACGCCCCGGGACACGAACCGATGTTCCAATCTCCGGCAATAGTGCGCCGCGCAGCGGTGCGCCGTTCGGTAGCGATGATACTGGTCGGGCTCGAGGCGCGCGTCGAAGCTCACCCGGTCGAACAGGCGCGCATGCACCTGCGCCGGATAGCCTCCCCCTTGCTGGTCCGCCAGCAAGAACACGGTGACCGCATATTTATCGACTTCCGCCTGAGTCTCGAGCTCCAGCAGCGACACCGGCAAATCACGGTCCAGCCGCCAGGTCGAATAGACGAAATGGCTGACGCCCTCGAGCGCCGTGCAATAGTCGGCCAGATTATTCTCAGTCAATGCGCCGACGGGATCCGCGCCCTCCAGTCGCCGCAATAATCCCGGGTCCAAGTACAGCGCGACTCCGGCGCCGTCCGGCGCTTCGGCCAGCAATAATTCCTCTTCTACGTCGTCCGTGGCGCCGCCGGGCGGCGCGACGCCCCGTAGGGCGCCGCGATCCGTGACCAGGAAATCGTAGATGTCGTAGTTCAGCTCGACATCGTACAGGCGTCCGAGGAGCGACTGCAGGCCGTGCAGAACCATCGCGGTCAATGCTCGCGCCGCGCGCCGTGCGCCGCGACCGGCTGCACGCCCAGCTGTTTGAGCAGTCCGTGCGCCCGCGGGCTGCCGGTCTTCATCCAAATCTCGTACAACCGCAGGATGTCCGCGTCGGTGTGACGGTAGGACATCTCGCTGACTTCGTTGAGCGCGTCGACCAAAGGCTGAAACTTGCGCGCGAGCTGCGCGTAGATCGCCGCTATGCAGCGGCCCGACATGGAGCGCTGCAGGGTATCCGCCAGCGAGCTGTATGCGTTTCCGCCCATCGCGATGTGGTAGTCGATGTCGATCAATTTGCGCGCAAAGCTGCGCGCGAAGAATCCCGCGATGAAAAGCGATACGTCGCCGAGACGCTGCAGGCCCCGCTGCCGCGCGGCGGCGGTCGGCGCCTCGAGCGCGTCCGCCAGCATTTGCGCCAGCGGCCTGATGCGCAAGCCCTCCGGGGTGCGCTCGTACAGCGCGTCGGCGCGGGAGAACATGGTGAGCAGGTTGACCACGTATTGTTCGGCCTGCTCGTCGATGTCGAGATGCTGATGCTCGCTCGCGGCGTGAAACGCGTCACGAAAGAATTCGCGCAAGGAGCTGACCGCCACCAGAGATCCGGATACTGCTTGCATGCTTCGCATCCTTTATTGCCCGATACCATCCTATAGGCAATGCGCAGCCAAAGTGAAGGGATAAAGCGCGAACCAGTGTCGGAAAATGCCTATTTTTATAGGGTATTTTCGATCAGCAGTCGTCGTCGACGGCTGCCAAGCGTGCGGCGCATCTCATTGGTGCTAAATAATTTCCGCGAGCGTCGAAATGGTGCGCGGCGGCGCGGCCAATTCCCCGGGCCACCGTCTAGCATCGCGGTTGAGCCACGCAGCCTGCATTCCGGCCCGCGTCGCGCCGGCGACGTCGGTCCAAGGATCATCGCCGATGTGCAGCACCTGATGAGCTTCGACGCCGGCCATGTCCAGCAGCTTCGCGAAAATTCGCGCATCGGGTTTGGCTGCGCCCGCCGCGCGCGCGGTGACGTGGCCGGCGAACAGATCGGCGAGACCGCAGCGCTGCAGATCCGCGTTGCCGTTGCTGAGAGCGAACAGGCGATAGCGCGGGCTCAGGCGATTCAACGCCGGCAGCACATCGTCGTAGAACCGGACTCGATTGCGCGCGGTGAAGAACACCTCGAACGCTTCGTCGGCAAGCGACTCCGCATGGCCCGCCGCCGCGAAAAGATCCTTGAGCGCGCGGAGGCGCAGAAAAGTCATATCGTGCGCGCAATCCGGAAACCGTTCCGCCACTGCGGCGCGCTGCGCGCGCATCGATTCGAGGTCCTGACCGGTCAATGTGGCGGGATAGTGCGCGCGCAGCCACGACAACAGTTCGCTCTCGGCGGCGGCGATGACGGGGCCCGCCGGCCACAGGGTGTCGTCCAAATCGAAACTCAAGACGAGAGGCGCCGTCACGGCGGCATTCCTCTGCAAATCGACCGCGTATTCAAGTTGATCTTCACCATGGGATCCATGTTATCATTAACCAAAGGAGTGATAACATGATTCGGACGCAGATATCGTTTGACGAGGCGCTATATGAGCGAGCCAAGCGTGCCGCCAAGCGGCGGGGCGTTTCGTTGGCCGAATTATGCCGCAGCAGCGTCGCCGAGGTGGTGGGGCGCGACGACACCGGACGCCCTTGGATGAATTATATGGGTGTCGTGGACGGCGATGCCGATGACAGTTCGAGCGTCGACGATGTGGTCTACGGACGCGAGACTCCGTGAGCGAGGCCGCATTCCTCGATTCCGGAATATTCATCGCCGCGCTCAGCCGGCGCGACCGCCTGCACGTTCAGGCGGTCGAACTTTTCGGACGCGTGGGAATTCGCTGGGTCACTTCCCTGTTGGTGGTGTCCGAATCCTACTCCTGGTTCTTGCACCGCCATGGCGAGGAAACGGCCAGAAGCTTGAGGAACTTCATCGCGGCGTTGACGGGACTCACCATCCTCCCTGTGACCCTCGAGGATCACGCGAGGACCCTGCGCGTGCTCGATCGGTTTCGAGGTACCAAGCTGACGTACGTTGATGCAGCTTCGCTTGGTTGGATCGAGCTGCGAAAAATCAAAACAGTGTGGAGCACGGACCATCATCTCGGGCTTACGGGCGCCGAGATTTTGCCGCGCTCGTAAGGGAGAAGTTCGCCATGCTGGCCTATCTTTCTTCCGCCGCCCTGGCCGTGTCCGTCCAGGGTGGTGCAGCCGCACTCGCCGCCTCCGGCGGCGTGCCCGCGGAGCACTTGCAACCCTTCACGGTGCAAGACCTGGTGCGCCTCGAGCGCGTGTCAGAGCTCGCCGCATCCCCCGACGGCAACCGCGTGGTCTATACCCTGCGGACCACCGAGATGGAGGCCAACAAGACGCGCACCGGCGTTTGGTTGGCGGATACCGGCAAGCGCGCCGGCGCTCCGCTGCGCCTCACCGATATCGCCGCGAACTCCAATTCCGCCGAGTGGGGCGCGGACGGGCGCTGCATTTATTTTCTGTCGAATCGCAGCGGCTCCACTCAGGTGTGGCGGGTCGCCGTGGGCGGCGCGAAGCGGCGCGGCGGGGAGCGCAATGCCGGTGTGCCGGGCGTCGACGCGCCGGGCGCCGACGCCCGGCAAGTCACCAATCTGCCGCTCGACGTCGGCAGCTTTCGCGTCTCTCCCAAGGGAGACCGGATACTGGTGAGCGTGGAGGTTTATCCGGATTGCACCGATCTCGCGTGCACCAAGCAACGCCTGGACACAGCGGCGCATTCCACTGCCACGGGCGTTCTGCACAGCCGGCTGTTCGTGCGCCACTGGGATACCTGGAGCGATGGTCGCCGCTCGCAGCTGTTTGCCATGCCGCTCGACGACGTGGCGCGCGGCACCCCGGTGAACTTGACGGGCGGCATCGGCGATGTCCCGAGCAAGCCCTTCGGCGGCCGCGAAGACTATGCATTCAGCCCGGACGGCACCCAGGTGGCGTTTTCCGTGCGTGCCGTCGAAGGAGAGCCGTGGTCGACCAATTTTGACATCTATGAAGTCGCCGCCGAGGGCGGAACGCCGCGCAACCTGACCGCGGACAATCCCGCCTGGGATGGGCAGCCGGCCTTTTCGCCCGACGGCACCCAGCTTGCCTACGTGGCCATGGAGCGGCAGGGCTTCGAATCCGATCGTTTTCATCTGGTGCTGCTGGATCTGAAATCGGGCGTGAGGCGCCCGCTCACCCAGAATTGGGATCGATCGATCGTGAGTTTTGCCTGGTCGCACGATGGCAAGACTCTGTTTGCCACCACCGACCACCTGGGTCAGCGGCCGCTGTGGGCCGTGGATGCGGCTTCCGGCAGAGCGTCCGCCATCACCGGCGCGGGCGAAGTCGAAGGTTTCAGCGTCGGCACCCGAACAATCTTTTACGCCTTCAGCAGCCTGGGAAACCCCGCCGATCTCTATACCGTCGGATTCGCCGGCGGCGAACCCAAACAATTGACGCACGTGAACCAGGCGGCGCTCGCGCAGCGAAAGTTCGGCGAGTACGAACAATTCAGCTTCGCCGGCTGGAACGGCGAAAACGTCTTCGGCTACGTCGTCAAGCCCCCCGATTTCAAGCGCGATCAGAAATATCCCGTGGCGTTCCTGGTGCACGGCGGGCCGCAGGGCAGCTTCGCCAACTCCTGGAATTGGCGCTGGAACGCCCAGACCTTTGCCGGCGCCGGCTACGGCGTCGTCATGATCGATTTCCACGGTTCCACCGGCTACGGTCAGGCGTTCACGGATTCCATCAGCGGCGACTGGGGCGGCAAGCCGCTCGAGGACCTGAAGCTCGGCCTCGCCGCGGCCCTCAAGCGGTATCCCTGGTTGGACGGCGATCACGCCTGTGCGCTGGGCGCTTCCTACGGCGGCTACATGATGAACTGGATCGCGGGCCAGTGGCCGGACCGCTTCAAGTGCATCGTGAGCCACGACGGCATTCTCGACAATCGCACCATGTACTACTCCACCGAGGAACTCTGGTTCCCGGAGCGGGAGTACGGCGGCCCCGAATACCGCAATCCCGCCGCCTACGCCAAGCACAACCCCATCGACTACGTGAGTCAATGGAAGACGCCGACGCTGGTGATTCACGGAGCGCTGGATTATCGCGTCCCCGACTCCCAAGGGCTCTCGGTGTTCACAGCATTGCAGCGCCAAGGCGTCCCCAGCGAGCTCTTGTATTTCCCCAACGAGAACCATTGGGTGCTGAAGCCCGCCGACAGCATCCAGTGGTACGACACCGTGCTCGCCTGGCTGAATCGCTGGACCGGCCAGTGAAAATACCTGCCCAATCCCGCCTTCGTGCACGAGAATACTGATCGTTCATGAATATTCCGGCTAGGGCTCCACCGCCCGCCAGGCGGCCGGGTAGTTCTCCCCCAACTGCATGATGCGTTGTAGGAGATCGTCGTAGCTCATGCCGGCGGTGAGCGCCGACTGGGCGAAATCCTCCGCCACGGAGATATTGGGGTTGGCGTTCGCTTCCAGCACGAACAGCTCGCCGTCCGCCCGCAGCCGGAAATCCATGCGTGCGTAGCCCGTCATATGCAGCGCGCGGAAAATGCGCTTCGACAGTTGCTCGAGCCGCGCCATGGTGCCGTCCGGCAAGGTCTCGGCCGCCGCCGTGGTGATGCCGTAGCGCTGTTGATAGGCACGGTCCCACTTCACTTTGCGCGTGGCGATCGTGGGCAGGTTCTCCGGCAGCGACCCGAAGGTCATTTCCCACACCGGCAGCACCTTGAGCCGGTCGTTGCCGAGCACGCCCACATAGAGCTCGCGGCCCTCGATGTACTCCTCGACCAGCGCGTCGGAATGCGTCTGCTCGTGAATGAAGGCGATTCGCTCCGTCAATTGCTTCTGGTCCGCGACCACCGACGCATGCGCGATCCCGAGCGACGCATCTTCGGTCGACGACTTCACGAACAGCGGGAAGCGCAGCTTCTTCGGAATACGCGGCTTCTTGCCGCGGGGAAACACCATGAATTGCGGGGTGGGCACACGATGATAGGACAGGAGTTGCTTCGACAGAACCTTGTCGCGCGACAGCAGCATCCCGCGCGGATTGCAGCCGGTGTACGGCTGATGCATCAGCTCCAGAAACGCCACGACGTGCTGATCGTAGGTGACGATGCCGTCGAATTCCTCCAGCAGGTTGAACACGATGTCCGGCTTCCAGTCGACGATGGAGCGGCGCAATTCGGACAGGCTGTCGCTCAAGCCCAAGGGCCTGACCTCATGACCCTCGGCCTTCAAATGCGAAATGACGTCGTATTCGGTGCGCCATTCGTCGATCTGTTTCTCGGTCGAGCCCTTCAGGGAATCCGGAGGGACGAGCGTCGAATGCACGAGCACCAGCGCGCGCACCTTCCTCACAGCGCGACCCGCGGCAATTGCCGCTCTTCGTAAGACTCCGCCAGCCGGGCGATCACCCACGCCAATTGCGGTTTGAGTTCGCGCCGCGAGCCGCGCAAGTGCAGGTTCAGCGCCTCGCACCGTTCGATCATGAGCCGCATCACTTGATGCACCAGGTATTCGCTGAACGCCCCGGAGCGCAGGATCCGCTGGCGCAGCGGATTGCGCAGTTCGCGCAGCACGCTCGATGCCCTCGGGCGGTTGCCGTTGCGCGGCGCCGCGGTGAACACCTTGAGCAGCAGTTCATCGGCGCCGGAGCGGCGGCGCAGCGGCGTGCTCGCCAATCTTCGCTCGTAGTGATCGCGCAGGGTGCCCGTCTCGTGGGTTATGTCTTCGACGGTGGCGCGGTTCGACACGGCCGGTGCGCTGCGCCCGATGTCCTTCGCGATCGCGTCGATGAATTCCAGTTTCGCAAATGCCGGCCAGCCCAGATAGTCGCGGCGCCAGGCCGAACGAGGCTTGAGCCAGACCGCAAACGTCTCGGCGAAATCTTCGGTGGGGTGGGCCTGGGCATACCACGCGCCCAGGTGCTGCACGAAGCGGCGGCTGCCCGGCCGCGGGCGGTAGGTGTCCGGATACGGCAGCGAGGCCGGTCCGAATACGGCGCGCCAGCGGCTCCGGCGCCTCAACCGGTAGGCCGAATCGATGGCGTGCCCCGCCTCGTGACGCAGTATCCGCATCAGCCAATTGCGGTTGCCGCCCTCAACTTCCCGCATGAAGCGCCTCTCCAGCCTCATCAATCGCGGGTGCGCCAGATAGAACGGAATGGCGATGCCTGGGATCCCATCGGGCGAGAACCATTCTTGCGCCAGCCAGCAATGGGGTCGAAACCTGATTCCCCTCATCCGGAGTTCGTGGTAAAGACGGTGTATGGCATCGTCCAACTCCGTGCCTCGGACCCTGAGCTTCAAATCGCAGAAGCGCAGACTGAGCAACTGGTCGTCGGACAGTGTTTCCCATGCATACTGCGGCATTCGGGTCCGGCGGGAGCCAGCCGTCTTCTTTTGAGTTAGCGCCATATTATGGAACGTGATACTCGCCTTTCGCGACCTTACCTTCAAGCGGATCTTCCGGGAGGAGGATCGCTCATGCAACGCCGCCGTTCCTCGAAGGAGAGCGTCGCACCCGGCGGCTTGCTCGAAGCGGCGGTCACGCTGGAAACCGTGACCACGGTGGCGGGTGTCGCCGCCTTGGCGCCTTACTACGAGCGCCTGCACCGCGCTACCGGCAATACATCGCCGTTTGCCCTGCACGAGTGGCACTTGATTTGGTGCCGTCATTTCCTGAACTGCAACCCGCGCATCCACGACGAGCCGCTTTTCTATGTACTGCGCAATTCGGCGGGCACTTGCGTGGCCATAGTTCCCTTCGTCATCAGCCGGCGCAAAGTGGGACCGCTCAAATTCGCGTCCATCAATTTGCTGGGCGCAGACCCCGCCATCACCGAGCTTCGCGCTCCGATAGTCGATCCTGACTATGAAAGCCTGACCGCGAGCGCGGTGCAGCATCACCTGGCGGCATGCGACGGTTGGGATTGGGTTCATTGGACGGGAATCAGCAAGCAATTCGGCGAGGCGCTGTCCGTAGAAGGGAATCTGCAATGGCAGCCCGCGCTATCGGACTCCGTGCTTGATATGGCCCCGACTTGGGAGGAGTTTCGACGCGGCCTCAAACGCAATATTCGAGAATCACTGCGTCATTGCTACAATTCGTTGAAACGCGACAATCATCATTTCGAGCTGCATGTGATCGAAGATCCGGCGGGCGTAAGCCGGGGCTTGGACCGGTTTCTCGAGCTGCACATCATGCGTGCCAATCTCAAATCCACGGTGATGCATCCGAACCGGTTTGCAAGCGAGGTCTGCCGGAATTTCCTGTACGCGGTCTGCGAGCGTCTTGCCGAGCGCGGCGCCGTCCGCCTTTTCCAGCTCGAGGTGGACTCGCAAGTCGTCGCCATGCGGATCGGCTTCGTGGTGGGCGACAGCCTCTACTTGTACTATTCGGGTTTCGATCCCGCCTGGTCGCGTTACAGCGTCATGACCACGACCATTGCCGAAGCCATCAAGTATGCGATCGAGCGGGGCATCAAGACCGTCAGTCTATCGCCCGCCAAGGATATCTCGAAGACACGCTGGGGCGCGCGTCAAGTCGACTATCGGTCCGCGTACGCACAGAACCGGCGGCTGCGCTCGCGCTTGGCGCAGCGCGTCTACATGACGGCAAGATCGGGCGAAGGGCTGCAATCCTGGGTTCTGCAGCACTTGATTCCGGCTCGCCACGACTGGCATTGATGGTGCGGTGACCGGAGACGGCCGGCACGACTGCGTAGCTTGGGCACGCAGCCTAAGTACGCAGCTCGAGCTCCGTAAGCATCGCATCTTCGTCGGTCTCCGACATCGGAAGTATGGTGCGCCGGCCGTCGAGTCCCGCAAAATCGAACAGCGTCGGGTCTGCGAGGTGCGAACCCGCGACATTGCAAATGCTGGAGAAGATCGACTCGATGCGGCCGGGAAACTTCTGCTCCCATTCGCGCAGCATGTTCTTCACCACCAGCCGCTGCATATTGGTCTGCGAACCGCACAGCGTGCAGGGAATGATCGGAAATTCACGCGCGGCCGCATAGCGGGCGATCGACGCCTCGCTCACGTAGGCCAGCGGCCGGATCACGATATGGCGCCGATTTTCGCTGAGAAGCTTCGGCGGCATCGCCTTCAGGCGTCCTCCGAAGAAGATGTTCAAGAACAGTGTCTCGACGATGTCGTCGCGATGATGGCCCAGTGCGATCTTGGTGATGCCGTTCTCGGCCGCAAAACGATACAGGGCGCCGCGGCGCAGGCGTGAGCACAAGCCGCACATGGTCTTGCCGTCGGGAATGACGCGTTTGACCACGGCATAGGTGTTCTGCTCGATGATGCGGAAGCGGACGCCCAAGTCTTCGAGGTATCGCGGCAGCACCTCGGCGGGAAAGCCCGGCTGCTTCTGATCGAGATTGACCGCCGTGAGCTCAAAGCGCACCGGCGCGCTGCGCTGCAAGCTCAAGAGGACGTCGAGCAAGGTGTAGGAATCCTTGCCGCCCGAGAGGCACACCATGACATGATCACCGTCGGCGATCATGTGAAAGTCGGCGATGGCCTTGCCCACGGAGCCGCGCAGCTCCGCCTGCAGTTTCTTGAAGTTATTCGAAGAGCGTCGTACGGCGATGGTCATGGGCGGTAAGCCTAGGGAATCTCAAGATATTTCGCTTCCAAGTAGCGCAGGTACGCGGCCGCCGTCAAGGGTTTGCCCGTGGCCTGCTTGATGAGTTCCTGCACCGGCAAGCGCGCGCCGACGCCGTGCACATTATCGCGCAGCCAGTCCATGACGCCGCCGAATTGGCCGGCGGCGATCTCCTCATCCAGCGCCGGATGCGCCGCGCGCATGGCTTCGTTCAGCTGGCCGGCGATGACGGCCCCCAAGACGTATGACGGGAAATATCCGAAATGGCCGACGGCCCAATGAATGTCCTGCAGGCAGCCGTCGACGTCGTTCGTCGGACGGATGTTCAGGCGCTGTTCCAGGTTAGCGTTCCACGCCTCGGGCAAATCCGCCACGGGCAACGAGCCTTCGAGGATTTTCTTCTCGAGCTCGTAGCGCAGCATGATGTGCACGGGATAGGTCAGCTCATCGGCGTCCATGCGGATCGTGCTGCGTCGCACGCGGATCAAATGACGATACAGATTGGCCTCGTCCCACTCAGGACCGCTCACCTGCAAGTACTTCTCCATCAGCGGCCGCACATACTTCACGAAGGCGCGGCTGCGGCAGAGATTCATTTCGAACAGCAGCGACTGGCTCTCTTCGAGCGCCAGGCCGCGATCGCGGCCCACCGGCTGGTCGCGCCACTTCTGCGGCAAGCCTAGGTCGTACATGGCATGGCCGGTCTCATGCACCGCGCCCAACAGGCCCGAGAACGGATCGTCCAAATCGAAACGCGTGGTGACTCGAATGTCGCCCGGCACGCCCTCGGTAAACGGATGTTCGCTTTCGTCGAGCCGCCCCCGATCGAAGGGGAAGCCCAGGGCCTTCAGCACCTCGACGGACAAGGCTCGCTGGCGCGCCACCGTGAACTTGCCGGCCAGCGGCGTCGGTGCATGGGCCGCCTGGACTTCGATGGCCTCGTTGATGAGGCCGGGGAGCTTGCGCGACAGCGCTTTGAATATGGTGTCGATGTCGGCCGTCGAAATGCCCGGCGTGAATCCATCCACCAGCGCATCGTAAGGCGCCAGCCCCCGCGCCTGCCCCAGCAGCGCCGCTTTGTCGCGCACCAGGTGCACGACTTCTTCCAAATGGGGCGCGAACAATTTGAAGTTATTGGCCTTCTTGGCCTCGACCCAAAACACCTCGGCGCGCGCCGTCGCCTTGGCGAGGCGCGCGATGAGCGACGGCGGGGTCGCAATCGCATGATCGCGCTGGCGCCGCATCTCGTGCAGATTGGCGAGCGGCCAATCCTCCAGTTGGGACGCGCCCGCCTCGGCACGCTCCAGCAGCCGGGCGACTTTCGGGGTGGTGAGCAGGGCGTGGTGCTCGGTCTCGAGCGCCGCGAGCTGTTCGCCGCGCACGTCGGCACTGCCGCGCGGCATCATCACCGCGGCGTCCCAGCGCAACAGCGACAGCGCGCCGCGAAACGCGTGCAGACGGCGAAACTCTTGTTCCAATTGCTCGTAGGGCGAAGCGGCCATGGTTACCTTGCGGGCAGCGCTCGAGACAGCGGCGCCATCATTTGGCGCAGAAGTCTACCAGACGGCGGCCTCAATTCGGGCCTCTCCCTTAAAAAAATACAATCACTTCAATGAGTTAGTGATTTCCTTGAGCGAGACCGACCCCGTTTGATGAAACGGCAGGTCGCGCAGGAAGGGCAAGTCGATGCTCGCGGCGCCGCTCACCTCATAATCGATCGTATCGGCGCGGTTGTTCATCCTGTCGGCCAGCTTGAGCAGCGCGAGCGCCATATTGGCGGTGATCATCATGTCAAAGTCGGCGCCGCCCCTGGCCGGCACCACGAAGGCACGATCGTTCTGCCCGTGCGCGACATGCTCCCCCTCGATGCTCAAGGAGGCATGCAGTCCGCTGACCGGGAGGGCTTGGGTATTGGGGTTTTGGATGTTGAATTTGACGCGAAAGTTCTGCTGCAGCAGGTTGCCGCTCAGCAGCTCGATGCCGGTCACCGACAAGGTCGGCCGTTCGAATTTAGGGGTCACCAGCGAGCAGGCGACCAGACACAGCGACCAGCCTATGAACATCAACGGTGTGCGTGGCAACATGAGCGCCGATGATACCGACTATCCCGTCCATGATCCTGATCCTGTCCGGCGCCGCGACCGCCTTCGCGGAACCGCCGCAGGGAGGAGCGCCGAGACCCGCGGCGGCCGAAGCGCCCGCATCGGCCAAAGCACCCGCGGCGGCGGCCACGGCGGCGGCCACGGCCTGTTTGCAGTCGGGCGACGGCTACTTCCGCGCGCGCGTGGCGGGTGCCATCGAAGCGACCATCGATTGGCCGAACAGCGGCACGCGCTGTGAGGGTGAAGCTCGAGACAAGCCCCCAGGCGTTCGCCTCAGCTTTCACCGCGCCTCCGGCGGTGCGGCGGATTTGCTGTTCGTGTTCGGCATCACCGGTGTGCGCGAGGGCCGCCCACTGCGTGAAGCGGGAACGAATGTCACCGTGATCGTGCAGGGCACGGACCGCATTTTCGGCACCCTCGGCGACTCTCGGTGCACCGTGGATTCACTCACGCAGCGGGCGCTCGAGGCTCCCGGTTCCTACCGCCTGGAAGCGCGTGGCTTCTGCACACAGCCCGCGCACGCCGTGCGCGGCGAGGGCGCCGTGCTGGTGAGCACCTTCGAGTTCGCCGGGCTCGTCACCTACGACACGCATAAGGACTGAATGCGGCCGTCGCATCATCGAATCGCTGAAAAACACGCGTATGAGAACACTGAAATTCGCAATGGTCCTCGGGACGCTGGCCTGCGCAATGGCTTCCCGAGCGGCCATGCCGCAAGCGGCGATACCGCAGTACGGCTACGACATAGTGCACACCTATCCCCATGACCCGACGGCCTTCACCGAAGGACTGTTTTACCTCAACGGCTTCCTGTACGAGAGCACCGGGCTCGAGCAGCACTCCTCCATTCGGAAGGTGCGGATCGAAACGGGGGAAGTCGTCCAGAGGCTCGATATCCCAGCCCAGTATTTCGGCGAAGGGATCGCCGACTGGCGCGGACACCTCATCAGCCTTACCTGGAAATCGCATGTTGGGTTTGTCTTCGATCTCGCCACCTTCAAGCTGCAGAGGCAATTCCAATATGAAGGCGAGGGATGGGCGCTGACGCGGAATGACAAGCAGCTCATCATGAGCGACGGTACCTCGGAACTTCGCCTTCTGGATCCCCGGACCCTGAAGGAAACCGGTCGGATTCAAGTGACCCTCGAAGGCAAGCCGCTGCGCGACGTGAACGAGCTGGAATGGGTCAACGGGGAGATCTACGCCAATGTGTGGCGGACCAACTGGATCGTCCGCATCGACCCCGGCAGCGGCCGAGTCGTCGGCCTGGTCAATCTGGCCGGACTTCTGCAGCCGTCGGACATCGTGACGGGACAGACCGACGTCCTGAACGGCATCGCCTACGACGCCAGGCGCAACCGCTTGTTCGTGACCGGAAAGAACTGGCCGAAGCTGTTTGAAATTCGACTACACAAGACCGGCGGCGGTCCGTGACGCGGGATCGATGACACGGATCATGTGACGGGATAGCCCCAGCGCTCGAGCCAGGGCGCCAGGATGGGCAACGCTTCGCTGAAGTGGCGCTCGTAGTGCTTCCACCGGCCCACGGATCTGTCGTTGACCGGCTCGATGACCTGCGTGTAGCTCGGCGTGCTGATGACACCTTTGGCACGAGCGTGCTCCCAGGGAGCCAGCATGGCCTCGTGCCAGGGCAACTGCAGAAATGCGGCGAGCTTCTGTACCTCCGTCGCGAACTCCGCGGTGAGCTGTTCGTATCGCAACTCATAGCTGAACGGCTGCAGCGTGGCGCATTGCGAATACCAGTATCCAAAGATGCGGGTGTATGCGTCGGCAAGCGTCGTCAGATCGCGGCACAGGAGCGCCAGCTCCGGCGCGCGGAAGTTCTGCAGGAAGCAGCTCAAAAGAGTGTCGCAGGGATGACGGATGGCAAGAATGATGCGTGCATTGGGAAACACCCGCCGGATGAACGGCAGCAAGGTCATGTTCATCGGGAATTTGTCCACGAGCCGCTGGCCCGGAAGCAGGTCCGCCTTGTTCCTGGCCAGGTCCCAATACCGAGTGCGGATGTCGCCCAACGCGTGCGCAGTCAACTTGCCGAGTTCGGCTGGAAGGCGGATACCGCCGCCCATCACGGTTTCCAGGGCTTTCGACATGAATGGTTGCTCGTCCATGGACTTGAGCTGCGGATGCGCATCGAGCACCTGCTCGAGCAGAGTCGTCCCCGAGCGCGGGAATCCCACGATAAAGAGTGGAGAGTCCTCCATTGTGGGTCCGGCCTCCTCCCAGGCCGCAACATCATCCGGGTCACATCCATTCGAAGTGCGCGCCAATAACGGAGACTCCTCCGCGGACGACGCGCCCGTCGCGAGTTCGAGGAATGCCCGCCGGGAGCTGTGGGCCTCTTCGGCAGCGCTGTACGCCTCGTCGTATCGCCCCAGCGCATCGCAAGCCTTTGCAAACGGGAAGAGCACATGATGCCGGCGCACGAATTCCTTGTGGTTTCGCAGTGCCAGCGACAGGTATCGGTAAGCCTCCTCATGCTGACCGGCTCTGTCGGCCAGGATGCCCGATAGCATCAGCCTCTCGGGATCATCGTCGTGACTGCGGTCGTTGAGTTCGACCCGCTTCGTAATTGCGCGGGCCTCGTCGAGGCGCTGCAGACGCTCCAGGATGGAGACCAACACGAGCGCCGTGCGCCCGCTGCGGGGAGGACTCGCCAGAAGACGCTCGATCAGCGGCGAGGCCTCCCGCGCAGATCCCAGCATCACCAGGAGAAGGGCGATGCGCGCGCTGATCTCGAGGTTGAGTCCGTCGAGTCTTTGCCAGTCCTTGAGCGCAGCACGGGCTTCGTCGAGCTGCACGATATCATAGCAGCACTGCGCGAAGGCCCAACGGGTCGTGGCATCCGTCGGCGCAAGACCCACGGCGTCACGCAGCGCGAGGTAGGCTGCTCTGTAGTCACAACGGTCCATCTGTAGCACGCCCAGGTTGTACAGCAGGGCCGCCGACGGCGGAGCGAGGTGCAACGCCTTTTCGAATGCCGCAAGGGCCTGAGCGTACTGCTTGGCCGGGCGC
>WNFQ01003616.1_pt1 | contig 25903 bp, 23 predicted proteins | sample 5400171 | NCBI WGS metagenome assembly WNFQ01 (sample SAMN13153356, study PRJNA577476) | soil metagenome | isolation source: 20 cm soil under Madrone tree | place: USA:California | collected 2016-06-14
TAATCAGCTACGGAACCTATACAGTTGTGGGTCCGGTTCGGGTGGTGCTCCGGAAAGTGATGGCCGCTTAGCCAACTTGTCGATGAACAACCTGGCCCAGACGTTGTACGGACAAGGAGATCTGGCCGGGGCACGCAAGCTCCAGGAGCAGGTGCTCGAGGCCAGGGCTCGGCTGTTGGGTAAGGAGCACCCGGACACACTGACGTCGATGAACAACCTGACCCAGACGCTGAAAGCTCAAGGAGATCTGGCCGGGGCACGCGAGCTCCAGGAGCAGGTGCTCGAGGCCAGGGCTCGGCTGCTGGGTAAGGAGCACCCGAACACGCTGACGTCGATGAACAACCTGGCCCAGACGCTGTACGCACAAGGAGATCTGGCCAGGGCACACGAGCTCCAGGAGCAGGTGGTCGAGGCCATGGCTCGGCTGCTGGGTAAGGAGCACCCGAACACGCTGACGTCGATGAATAACCTGGCCCAGACGCTGAAAGCTCAAGGAGATCTGGGCAGGGCACGCAAGCTCCAGGAGCAGGTGCTCGAGGCCAGGGCTCGGCTACTGGGTAAGGAGCACCCCAACACACTAACGTCGATGAACAACTTGGCCCAGACGTTGTACACACAAGGAGATCTGGCCGGGGCACGCAAGCTCCAGGAGCTGGTGCTCGAGGCCATGGCTCGGCTGCTGGGTAAGGAGCACCCGAACACACTGACGTCGATGCTCAACCTGGCCCAGATGCTGCAAGCGGAAGGAGATTTGGCCGGGGCCGAGCGGCTCTACCGACTGGCGCTGGAAGGTCGCAACCGCGTGCTTGGATAACTACGCACTCGGTCTGCGAGGCATGGATCGTTCTCAAGAAGCCGAGCCGCTGGAAGGTCGCGCGAAGGCAATTCGGGCTACGGGCGATTTTCTGGCAGTTGTCGGTTCCAGTGCTTGCGGGAAGTCGTCCCTAGTTCTAGCGGCCTGAGAACATGAACGGCTCGAACCAATAACATTGCTCATTTCCGGACCATATTGATTGAGAATAAGGAGGCCCTCAGGTGGTCCACCAGTCGGACTTCAACGCTTATACCGTAGTCCAAGCCTGGACACTCTTTGGCTATTTCCACCGCTTCATCCAGGTTATCCACTTGTAACAGGATATAGCCAGCAACGGTTTCCTTGGACTCGGCGAAAGGACCGTCCAAGACCGTCTGTCCTTTCTTGCCGGAAATAACCTTTCCCTTATCCGTCAGTGGTTGACCGGCTCTGGCCTTTCCTTGTTCGGTCAATCGATCGAACCAGGCGATCCATCGGCTCATAACATTTTGAATTTCTTCCGGAGACAAGCCCCGGTCCCAATCCATACCTCGAAACAGCAGCATGTATTCGGGTGTTGTTATCGGTGTTGTCATGCTTGCCTTCTTACTGATTCCAACCGCGCACAGCAATCCATTCGTTTCCGTGTGGAGGAAGGTAACCATAACTTTACCCTCAGAAAAGTGCATTCTTTACTCTGAGGTGTCCGGGTTGGGCTGGTGAGGCAAAGGCGGTAATGGTAGGCGTCAAACTTTGAACGATCGCCATCGGTCCGAGTTGGGATTGACCCCTTGATGGAGCTGAATGCTTCTTGAGCCTCCTTGCTGCCGATGCTCTTTAACCAGGCAAAAGCCGCCGCCATGAGTGGACCACCTTTTGCTAGTGTGAAGCCGTCAGCCACAATGATGAACGAACCGGTGGCGCCGGAACGACGTGCTTGGACTGACCGTGGGACAAGGGTGAATGACGCTTAGGTTTCTTGATTTCTGACATTTCACTTGCTTTCGGTACGATACCGTACCAATCGTTTAGTAATTCTCGGTACGGTATCGTACCAAGGACGGAAATGCTCTCCTCTTCTCTTGTCATGATTAAGCCAAAAATTCTGGTAACCGGCGCAACCGGAAGAACCGGTCGCGCGGTAGTCACTGAGCTGCTGGCCAAAGGTTGGCCCGTACGAGCCGCCGTCCGCGTGCGGGACGCACGCAGCGATCTGCTCCAGCGTCGCGGCGCCGAGGTCGTGGTTGCGGACATTTTCGATCCCGGTCAGCTGATGGACGCGATGCGCGGCGTCCAGCGAGCTTACTACTGCCCGCCCTATCATCCCTTCGTGATCCAGAGTGCATCAGCCTTTGCGGCCGCTGCGAGGGAGACGGGCCTCGAACAGATCGTTGGGCTTTCCCAATGGCTCGCCGGACCCAACCACCCGGCACTCATGTCGCGCCAGCATTGGCTGATCGATCGGATGTTCGCGGCGCTTCCGAACATCGCGTACACCGTTATCAATCCCGGCTTCTTCGCTGACAGCCCCTATCTGGAAATGATGCCGTTCGCGGTGCAGCTCGGAGTCTTTCCGTTGCCAGTCGCGAGCGAGAGCCGTAACGCTCCGCCATCGGTCGACGATATTGCCCGCGTTGCAGTCGCCGCGCTGCTCGATCCACCACGTCACGCCGGCAACAGCTACCGGCCGACTGGGCCGAAGGTCCTCACCGTTACCGAAATGGCCGCGGTCATCGGCCGCGTTGTCGGCCACAAAGTGCGGCACGTGAGGACGCGGCTCGGGACGTTCTACAAAGGCGCCAAGGCGCAAGGCAGGGAGCCTTTTCTGCTCAGCGGCCTGAGGTATTGGTTCCAAGACAATGACCGCGGCGCGTTCGCGGTCGGCGCGCCCAACGAAACGGTACGCGAGCTCACTGGGAAGGAGGCCGAAGACTTCGAAACGATCGCACGGCGCCACGCGGCATTACCAGCATCGCGTCAGAGCTTCGGCGCGCGGCTCGCTGCCTTCGCGCGCTTCCTGGCGGTGCCGATCCTACCCGGGTTTGATCCCGTGGCCTACGACCTGGGGCAAGAGCAACCCGTGCCGCCGACGCCGCGTCTCGCGCTCGACGACGCCGATTGGAGGGCGAGCCACGGCTCCGAGGGCTCAGCGGTGGTGCACGGCGCGTTGAAGGAAGCACTCGCGTGATTGATGTCTGGTCTAACGAAGCCGGCACCAGCCTGGTCTCGAAAGTCATTCATCCGCGGACAAGACCGGCTCTCTTAAAGGCTGTTTTTTTATCAGAATGTCCAAAGTTCGGATGCGTCCCTATTCGAAACGTCCTTGATCCGCGTTACGAGCGAGTTGTTAGCCCAACTCGCGCCCAAAGATTGACGTGCGCCCAACCAAGAGCGGCTCAAGTAGAAATTGTTAACTGACTCCCTTTTATAGACCTCTTCTACGAAGTTAAGCTGGTATCGGCCTGTTCGCCACTGCGATTGAAACTCTGAGGTAGGCCAAGCTTAGAAGAATCAAGTGCTTCCGTAAACTTCGGACCATTAGCGGCGGGGCTCCGGCCATGAGTACAGCCCGAGTGGCACCAGCCATGGCGGACATCAGCATGAGGACGGGGAAATCGACGTCCTGAGAACCTATTTCTGGAGCGGTCTTCAACATTGTCGACATCGCTGACCGCGCCCGTTTTGCTAACCGGGCGACGAGCGCTTCGCCATCCAGTTCCGAAGCCGCCGAATGCAGGGCTACCGATGCGTCTGCTTGATCCAGCTTGGCACTGACGTAGGCGTGAACAACGGCAGCCACCATCGTCTCCAGAGGCCGATGATGATTTTCTCTGCACGCGCGTTCCACGACCCGGATAACAAGATTAAGATGGCGTTCTAATACTGCAAAAAGCAATGATTGTTTGTTCGGATAGTATTGATACAAGGTTCCGACCGAGACCCCGGGCCGTTCCGCCACCCGCGTCGTCGTGAACTGTTCAACGCCATGCCGTAATAAAACCTGAATGGTGGCTTCGAAAATGGCCTCAAGCGAACTTTGGAGAACGGTGCCCATATGCGAATCGTCAATCTGAGGAATCCTTCATATATTCCATAAGAAAAGAAACAATATGCAAGGCACGTTAGAGAAAATCGCATTGATTACCGGCGCTAATAAAGGAATCGGATTCGAGGTCGCCCGGCAACTCGGCAAGGCCGGCTGCGTCGTTCTCCTTGGAGCGCGCAACCCAGCCCTGGGCGAAGATGCTGCCTCCAAGCTCAGGAACCAAGGCCTCGAGGCCCAATTCATTGAGCTTGACCTTCGCCGGAGGGAAACCATTCAGGAAGCAGCCGGCTTCATCGGCAGCAAATTTCAGCGGCTCGATATCCTGGTCAATAACGCCGGGATCGCTGATCTCGCGGCTGACGGTCCGCCAAGTACTGCCGACATCGAAGCCGTGCAACGAATCATTCAGACCAACTTTCTTGGCACGCTCGCGGTCACCCAAGCCATGCTTCCGCTGCTGCGCAAATCGGAGTCTGGACGCGTTGTGAATGTGTCGAGTGGACTAGGCTCACTCACCCGCAATGGTCAGCCGGATTGGGACTTTGCGTCCTATACGCTACTAGGCTACAGCGCATCGAAGGCGGCGCTGAATATGTTAACAGTACAGTTGGCATTTGAACTGCGCGATACCCCCATCAAAGTAAACTCGGCTGAGCCAGGCTATACCGCGACCGATTTGAACCATCATCGAGGACATCAAACGGTCGAAGAAGGAGCTGCGGAAACCGTTCGCCTTGCCTTGTTACCTCAGGACGGGCCGACGGGTGGGTTCTTTCAGACTGATAGCGGGGTCCCCTGGTGAATTTCGCCGAGGAATCGGGGAGACTAGGTTCAGAGGGGCCCATAAGAGTCACGCCGCAACCTTCATGTCGATTGCAGTTAAATCGAGAGCGGTAAGAAGCTGGAGGCCTGAATCATGCCACGACCCGGAACCGAATGCTCGCTGTCGGCAGACGTATTGAACAAGAGATTCGCAAGGAAATCGATCAACCGCTGGTTGTCCCCGAACCAGCTGCGCGAATGGTGGTGGGAATCGATGGTGCATTCGTTAGAGCGGGGCACACTGACGAAGACCAGAAACTCACCAGCTTGTAGCGCGCCTGGTACTTGAGAGCCCGGTCCTTGGGAATCCCCAAAGCCATGAGGCCATTGACCAACGCGCCGATGCCCGCCTCACTGATCGCACCGGCAATCAAGCCGGCCAAAGCTCCAAGCACAATCAACGTGCCGGCTATCGGGAGCACGAATAGGCCAAAGCCCATGAGCAGCCCAAATACGCCGCCATCCAGGCACCCAAACCGGCGCCTTCCGATTTATAGCTTAGTCTGGTCGACTGCCTTGCGAATCGTCCAAAGGTCTTCCTCGGTCAACTCGACTTCGCCGGCTTTCGCGTTGGCGATTGCCTGGTCGGAATTGCGAGCGCCGACCAATGCGTGCGAGCAGCCAGGCTGTTCTAGAGTCCAAGCTATAACTGTTTGAGCGACGGTAATTCCTTTGTCCTCTGCAACCGAGCGAATGACACCCAGGAGTGCATCCACCTTGGGTCGGTTTTCCTTTTGATACCAGGGTTTATTCCGACGGACATCTCCTTCGCCGAACTCGTGATCGGGACCGATTTTTCCGCTCAGGATACCGAGTGCCATCGGCGAGTAGGCAAGAAACGCCACATTGTTCGCGCGACAGAACGGAAGGTTGTCCGTTTCATGTTGGCGCTGAAGCATGGAATACTGTTCTTGGTCGGTGTCGAGCTGTCCGACGGCTAGATAACTCTTCATCTGATCGATGGTAGCGTTGGAACAACCGATTGCGCGAATCTTACCCTCCTCTTTCAACTTCATCAGCTCCGTCATCACGTCTTCCGTCCTGGTAGTCGAGTCTTGCCAATGGGTCTGGTAAAGATCGATCCGATCGGTCTTGAGCCGGCGAAGACTCTGTTCGATCTCGTACCGAATCATTGCTGGGCGAAGGTTGATATAAACCTCATACTTTTTATCCTCTTCGGTTTCTGCTTCGCCTGTTTCGTTAGCGTCGAAAAACTTGTCGCCCTCTTTTTTATACCAGACCATGCCGCACTTAGTTGCGAGCACGACCTTATCGCGTACGCCTTTCAGAGCAGCACCAACCAGCTCTTCTGACTTGCCGTAACCGTACATCGGAGCGGTATCAATCAGGTTAATTCCGTGATCGATCGCTGCGCGAATCGCTCCGTCCGGATCGTTCTTCTTAGTGCCACCCCACATCCATCCGCCAATTGCCCAGGCTCCGAAGCCCACCACCGAAGCTTCAATTCCAGATTTTCCTAATGTTCGGTATTTCATTCTTTTTTCTGATTTGTCTTAATGTCCAAAAACTCCGCCTATTCTTGACTAAACGGTATCTCCAGGAATTCCTTGCTTTATCTTTGATGCTCCTGACAAACGAATCTGATAGATGGGAACCGGCTCGGCAATCGTGCGAAAGGATGAACCGTAACTAACCAAATGACTAGACGGTGGACGACTCTTCCGGGTGATGAGGAAAGTGGCACTTCACCTCTCTGCAACAATATCAATACTGCCCTTTGGAGTAGATAAGAATTGCTCTTTCAATTAGTGGAGCTCAATCGGTCTGACGATAAACTGTAATAAAGGCGAGGCCAAGGATCAAACGCAACGCCTCGAGTTCGCTGGCGCCATCAAGTAGCGGTCCATTCAATCTCGCCGGTCTTTATACTAATCACTTTTCGCTTTGAAACAGTTCTTTACCTCGATTGTGTTGTCGTTGGTCTGCCTCAGTTTTTCCTCGCCGGAGGCCAAAGCCCAGGAGGAAATGTATTGGGGCACGATTGTCCGTAACCCCCCAGCCAACTATGTGGTTCGAATGGATGACGGGAAGATACTGAATGCCGAATGGGAAAGCGGCTATGACCAATGGTCGATTGGCGAAAGGATCATCCTCACGACCGAAAATGGCAGTGGCATCATGTTTTTTGAAAACACGCGGACTCAGGTTGCTGTCTTCCGCTACAATCCGTCGGAAATTGGAGAGTAGGTAAGTAGTCGGGTCGGCGTTAACGAGACCGGATTAATCCGCGGATGGGTTGATCGATCAGTGAGAGAGAGCGAGGAGAATCGATCTTCCTGGTTCGGTTCACTTCGCCTAATGGAACCCGGCCCGTTGCAGCTCGGGAATGGTGCCGGCCATGCCGGGTGTTAGCACGACGCCCTCGATCAGATGGTTGGTCAGCTCGGCGGCAAGCGCCTCATGCGACCGCCTGTCCGGGTTGATACCTTTCTCCAGCAGCTTCGCGGTGTGTTCCCAGATTGCGTTGTGACAGGCCATGAACACCACGCCGCGCTGCTGCAGGGCCGGGATGGTGTTGCCGGCGGCGCCGAAAACACTATTCGGATCTTCATGCGCCGCGGTGTCGGGGGGCACGTCCTTTGCGTCCATCAGCGTGTTGGTCTTGAAGTCGCCGCCGGCCATCGTGGCGAGCTGATACTTCTCCCACATCGCCTGGTCGTAAAGCGCCAGCTGCGCCGAACCATGCGTGGCGGAAACTTCCAGAAAATCCGGATGTCGGAAGGAAAAGACCTGGGTGTTGAGCGAATTGCGCATCAGATTCAGCCATGGGCTGCCGACCTCGGTGTTGTCCCATAGCTGCTTCATGCTGCCGCGATAGGCGATTATGGCGTCCAGCGCCTGGGCATCCCATAGATCCGGCGTGTCGAGGATCATCGGCACGGTCTTGAAGTCGCGGCGGCGTGGTGCCTTGGCCAGCTGTTCCATCAGTGAGCGGAGTTGTCCGGCCCCCGGCGGCATGACTGGTTCGGGCCGAATAGAGTTAGCTGGTAAAGGCTCTTCCGCCGCTGATACTCGGCCGACGAGCAGCATCGAGCAGCCTGCTAAAGCGGACACTTGCAGGCACCGACGACGTGACAAAAAAACATCTTTCATGAGGTGTCGATTTGATTCGCCTTTTGCCGCGGCCTTGTATTCCGCCTTGGTTGACCATCCCGGTCATCCTGACATCCGGGCGTTGTATTTCCGCGTTCAACTTCCGGAAACAATGCCCGGGATTCTATCGCTACAATGAATAGTTTTTCACTGCTCGATCGATCAGTGTCGAAATTGTCCCAAGGGAGACCCGAAGAGGCCTTTCGTACGGCGACGGCGACGCCGTCAGCCCATCGGTGGCGATCTATCTAAAGGCTGGCCGTGGACGCCGAGTTAACGGCTGGCGGCCTCGGAGGACCGCTCATGATCGAGTCGCTGGCCAACATTCTCGCTGTTCGCCTGATTCGCCATATCTTTGGACTGCGGCGGCAAGCCAGTCGAACGGACGGAGTACTTACGCGCCGGAAGCTCACCACGATTGTTGACTACATTATGGCGAACCTACACGGCAGTCCGACTCTGGAACAAATGGCTGGGTTGGTTCAACTCAGCCCCTATCACTTCGCTCGGCAATTCAAAGCGGCAACCGGTTTACCGCCGCACCAATTCCTAATCACACGGCGCGTTGAACGGGCGCAACAGATCCTGCGCGGACGCGGAGGCCTCAGTCTGGCAGAGGTCGCGATCGGTGTCGGTTTCTCAGACCAAAGCCAGCTCTGTTTTCACTTCAAGCGGATCGTCGGCGTCACACCGGGGCAATTTCGGGCCTCCGCAAAAATCACCTAAAAGTAAAAGAGAGCAGGTTCCGCCAAGACACTGGGTAGGAACGTATTTAGCCTACTCCTCAAGTAGACGCGGCATCGCGGCATCAAGAAATCGAATAAAAAAGGAGATGCTTGGCGTTGCTCCCCAACCAGAGCTATCCCGATTGATCCAGAAAGCAGATTATATCTCTGCTGATCTGTTCGCCCCAATGCACTGCTGAAAATGGACATCACAGACATTCAATATCCAGATAACACCTTCGATGTTATCTACTGTAGCCATGTCCTTGAACACGTTCAGGACGACAGAAAGGCTATGGCTGAATTTTACCGCGTCCTCAAGTCCGGCTGCTAGGCGATCCTACCGGTTCCGATTACAGTCAAAACGACCTTCGAGGATCCGACGGTCATCGGCGTGGATTCCTGACCGGCAGCTCGAGGTTGATTCGACCATGTGTGTGCATCTTACTCGAATCCTTACCGCTGCCCAAAGTTGGTGATGATATCAACGGTGGAGTGCTCGGACGGAAACATTGCATTAGGGTAGAAGCTCTTGGGCTTGAATCCACGTGCGTCGGACGAAGTCCCCCGCAGATTCGCAGCGCGCGAAGGCGGCGCTTTGTCCCGCCCAAAGTTGCATCCGGTGAATGTCCTTGGTGTCTAGTCCGGTCTGACGCATGGTCGCAGTTAAATCGAACTGGACCGGATAGGGTGCCGGTCTCGGTGCGTCAGGCGAATTGGCAGCACGAACGTAGTCGGTCTCGATTGAACGGCCAAGCCGGCCGGTGAACGCGCGCGTCATGGTGGTTGCTTCCGGTTCCAAATCGGCCAGCGCATCCGCCCACGCTGCATTGGTGCCTGCTTCCGGACAGCGGAGGAAAGCGGTACCGATCTGGACCGCGCTCGCACCCAAAGTCAACGCCGCGGCGATCCCTCGCCCATCGGCGATGCCGCCCGCAGCGATAATCGGAACCGAGAGTTTATCCGCCAAGCGTGGCAGTAATGCAAAAAGGCCAACACATTGGCGCTCCGCTGACGCTTGATCAAAAGAGCCGCGATGGCCGCCGGCTTCGTACCCCTGCGCTACGATTGCGTCGGCCCCGGCGCGCTCCGCCTCTCGCGCCTCAGCCAGAGTCGTTGCGCAAGCAAACCATGCGATTCCATGATCCTTCAACTTTGCCACAAACGGCGAAGAATACATACCCATGATCGAAGAAACAACAGTGGGTCTGATGGCGATAAAAGAGTCGCATTGCTTCTCAAAATCCGGCAACCGGACTCCGCTCGGCTCGGCTGGAACCGTCGGCCCCCAGCCTGACAGGAACTCTCGCACCCGCTGCTCGGCGGCGAAATTCCGCATGGGCGCCGGGTCTGCAATCCAAAGATTCAGTTGAAACGGTCCAGAGCTCCGCGACCGAAACTCGGCGGCCCACTTGGCGATCGCATCCGGGCTCGACATAAGGGCGCCCATAGCGCCCATACCACCCGCGTCCGCGACGGCAACCGCTAAACTCACTGGGCAGGAGCCGGCCATTGGCGCCTGGAGAATCGGTATTCGCAGACCATACTGCTGACAAAACGCCATCGCTCGACCTCTCGCACTGTGCGAATCTAGAGACTTTTGCTCGTCCATATTTTCTTTACATCAGTTCAGGTGTTGACGCATCGTTCACCGCCATCGTGATGGTTTCATAGGTGTAAGAGAAACGGTTCTGCGCTCATGCGTGCATTTTCCTAATTACCATTTTCCGGCATGCGCGCCGCCGTCTACATGAAGCACTTCACCCGTGATAAACGTTGCATCGTTGAGGTACATCACCGCATCAACAACCTCATCGACTTCGCCCATTCTGCCGATAGGTTGAAGACTTTTCAAAAAGTTATGGGTTTCGATTTTGTGCATCGGTGTTTTTATGGCTCCGAGAGCGACCGCGTTGATGCGTATGCCCTGTCCGGCATATTCAATTGCCAGTGCGCGTGTGACCGCATGCAATCCACCTTTGGTCAACACCTGTAATGCACACGGAACGCCGGCGATCGGCTGATCGACCACAGAGGTCGAAATATTCACAATATGTCCAGACTGCTGGCGAAGCATCTGCCTAGCAGCGTTTTGGGTAATATAAAAGAAGCCCGCTAAAATCGTCGATACCAGCGCCTCGAAGTCACCAGGGGTGTAATCGATAAAAGGCTTAGACACCAACAAGCCAGCATTGTTGACCAGTACGTCAATGCGACCAAACCGCGCTATAGCGGTGTCGGTGATTCTTTGGGCCGTAGCGGAATCCCCGATATCGCCATCCACCAGCACCAGACGCGGCGACGGAGTTAAGTTTGTTGATGCGCTGATGGCGCGCGAATTCCCGACCACGTTAAAACCCTTTTCCAAAAAACGAGTCACGAGGCCCGCTCCAATCCCCTGTGACGCACCCGTAACGATTGCTGTTTTCGTTGTTAACATATGACGAATTCCATTGACCATTCGATGTCTTTATCCTTTCGTACTGCTACATAATTGCTACCACCCTGGTTCTGATTCCATTGAGTGTTTTCATGAGCTGTCCTCGCATCTAACGTTCAGTGAATGTGGGTAACTCACACATACTCGTTTTTAGTGAGGAGTACGCTAAATAGGTTCCTACCCAATGTATTGGCGGAACCTGCTCTCTTTTACTTTTAGGTGATTTTTGCGGAGACCAGAAATTGCCAGACGATCCCTTGAAGTAAAAACAGAGCTGGCTTTGGTCTGAGAAACCGGCACCTATCACGACCTCTGCCAGACTGAGGCCTCCTCGTTCGCGCGGGATCTGTTGCGCCGGTTCAACGCGCCGTGTGATTAGGAATTGGTGCGCTGGTAAACTTGTTGCCGCCTAGTGCCAAATAACTCCTGGCGTGAGTTTGTTTGGACCTCTTTTTAAAAAGCTCGGCCACGGTCTTCAATATTTCGCCCGAAAGCGCTTCAAGCGCTTCAGTCACCTTTGGAATCACGCGGAGAAGCTCGGTGGGCGTCTGGAGGCGTCTATCAGGATCTTTTTCGAGGAGTATCTCTAGCAGAGCTATGACCGGCTCTGGAACGTGAGTCAGCTTATCTACCGGTGCTAGCAGCACGAGCACGCTGGCATAGGTCTCCATCAATTCGCCGTAACCCAGGACATCCTCACCTCAAATCTCAATGATCCTGCCTGCGCTCTCAGGCTGTTCCAGCGCTGCAACCAGGTAATCTAGCACGTTCTGAATCGCGATCGGTTGAATGCGCGCATAAACCCATCGGGGGCAGATCATCACGGGCAATCGACTGTTCGCGTCCGTCCGTAGAATAATGTAGCTTGCGGGCAGCAGGAGACCCGACTGTGATTGAGCTTTCAAGACACGTCCTCGAGACGTTGCGGGAGGACGAGGAATTCGCATTTTGCCGGGGCCGGAAGAATGACGGCGAACTACCCACTGTTCTTTTGGTAGCTCCTGTCTCCGAGCATCCAGTTCCAGCAGTCTTAGAGCGGCTGGAGCACGAATACTCGCTTCGGGACGAGCTTGATTCAGACTGGGCGGCTCGACCTCTCACCCTTGTTCGCCGGGAGGGTCGCTCAATGCTTATACTCCAGGACCCTGGCGGCGAGCCGCTCGATCGGTTTCTGGGACAACCGATGGAATTAAGCCGGTTCCTTCGCTTTGCAGTCGGCCTTGCAGCTGCGCTGGGCAAGCTCCACCAGCAAGGTCTTATCCACAAGGATATCAAGCCGGCTAACATTCTGGTGGACTCTGCGAGCGGCGCGGTCTGGTTGACTGGTTTCGGTATTGCTTCACGTCTTCCGCGCGAACGCCAGTCGGCAGAACCACCTCAGATGATCGCCGGCACACTTGCCTACATGGCGCCCGAACAGACCGGTCGCATGAATCGGTCGATCGATTCTCGGAGTGACCTTTACTCCCTGGGCGTGACCTTCTACGAGATGCTTACGGGTGTACTGCCCTTCACCGCTTCGGATCCGTTGGAGTGGGTGCACTGCCACATCGCCCGGCAGCCGGTCGCGCCCGACCAGTATGCGAAGGAAATCCCCGCGATGCTCTCAGCTATCGTGATGAAGCTGCTGGCGAAGACCGCAGATGAGCGGTATCAGACCGCCGCTGGCGTCGAGACTGCTCTTCGCAGATGCCTTGAAGCATGGGAGTCGTTCGGACGGATCGACCCGTTCCCGCTCGGCACACAGGACGCCTCGGACCGGCTCATGATCCCGGAGCGACTGTATGGGCGGGAGCGCGAGATCGAGACTCTGCTCGCTTCTTTTGACCGGGTTGTGGCCTACGGTACACCGGAACTCATGCTCTTGTCCGGCTATTCCGGCATCGGCAAGTCCTCGGTGGTGAACGAGCTGCACAGGGTACTCGTACCGCAGCGTGGCATGTTCGCGTCCGGCAAGTTCGACCAGTACAAGCGCGACATCCCATACGCCACCCTGGTCCAAGCCTTCCAGAGCCTTGTCCGCTCGTTTCTGGGCCAGAGCGAGGCGGAGCTTGGCCGGTGGCGGGATGCCCTGTGCGAGGCGCTCGGCTCGAACGGTCAGCTCATCGTGAACCTCATTCCTGAACTGGAGCTCGTGATCGGAAAACAGCCGTCGGTCGCGGACCTGCCGCCGCAGGACGCGCAGAACCGTTTTCAAGTGACATTCCTACGTTTTCTGGGGGTATTTGCCCGAGCGGAGCATCCCCTAGTACTGTTCCTCGATGATTTGCAATGGCTGGATACGGCGACTCTCGAATTGCTGAAGCGTCTGGTCACCCAGCCTGACGTGCACCATCTCCTGCTGGTCGGCGCATACCGAGATTACGAAGTCAGCCCCTCACACCCGTTGGCGCGGACGCTGGAGAAGATCCGCAGGGCCGGCGCCGCAGTGGAGGAAATCGTTCTTACACCGCTTTCGATTGACGACATTGACCAGCTTGTGATGGATTCCCTTCATTGTGAGCCTCATCGCGCCCGGCCCCTTGCGCAGTTGGTGCATGAGAAGACCGCTGGCAATCCGTTCTTTGCGATCCAGTTCTTCACCGCGCTGGCCGAAGAGGGGCTGCTCGCGTTCGACCCTGTCGCGGCAGCTTGGCGGTGGAATATCGATCGCATTCGCGCCAAGAGCTACACCGACAACGTAGTGGATCTTATGGCCGGGAAGCTGAGGCGGTTCTCTGCCACCACCCAGGAAGCCCTGAAACAGCTCGCCTGCCTGGGCAACGTCTCCGAGATCGCCACTCTGACCCTGGTTCACGGGGAAACAGAGAAGGCGATGCACGCGGCACTCTGGGAAGCCGTCCACGTTGGGCTCGTCTTTCGCGAGGATAGCGCTTACAAATTCATGCACGACCGAATCCAGCAGGCGGCTTATACACTGATTCCCGAAGAACGCCGTGCCGAAGTCCACTTGCGCATTGGCCGCGTGCTGCTGGCAGGCATGACGGCGGACGAACTCGCCGAGCATCTGTTCGATGTCGCGAACCAGTTCAGTCGGGGCGACGCACAGTTGGTCGACCCGGACGAGAAAGTGCAGGTGGCTACGGTCGACCTGCGTGCCGGGCGAAAGGCCAAGGCGTCGGCGGCCTATGCGTCGGCATGCGCCTATTTTGCGGCCGGCATGGCGCTGTTGGACGAAAGAGACTTTGGCCGCCAGTATAAATTAACATTCAGCCTGTGGCTCGAACGCGCGGAGTGCGAGTTTTTGACCGGTAACTTTGACAAGGCCGAGCAGCTAATTGTGGAGTTATTGGAGCGCGCAGCGTCGAAAGTCGACGAGGCGGCCGCTTATCATCTCAAGGTCCAGTTGCATATCGTTAAGGGGGAATATCCGCAAGCCGTGGCCGGCGCGCTCACGTGCCTGCGTCTGTTCGGCATTGACATCCCGGCCCACCCGACCTGGGAACAGGTCCAGGCCGAATACGAGATGGTCTGGCGGAATCTCAATGGGCGCCCGATCGAGCGGCTGATCGAGCTGCCGCTGATGACCGATCCGGAACTGCTGGCCGCCATGCGGGTGCTCTCAGCCACCAACCCTCCCGCCTACTTCACCGACTTCAATTTGTGTTGCTTGCTCCGGTGCCGCATGGTGAGCGTCAGCATGCAGCACGGAACGAGCGGCGCTTCCGCGTACGGCTATGCGAGCTTCGGGTTTATCCTCGGCCCGGTCTTTCACCGTTACAACGAAGGGTATCGTTTTAGCAGGGTCGCGTGCGACTTTGTCGAGAAGCACGGCTTTATCGCCTACCAAGCAAGGATGTACGTATTGATGGGCGGGGTGGCCCTCTGGACGCAGCCGATCGCGACGGCGATCGATTTCATGCGGGCGGCCTTTCGCGTTGCCACCGAGACAGGGGATCTTACTCACGCTTGCTATAGCATGTGGCAATCGATCGCATACCTTCTCCAGCGGAATGATCCGCTCGACGTGCTATGGAGCGAGTCGGAGAGGAGCCTGGACTTTGTCCGGAGAGTGAGATTCCGCGACGTCGCAGACATTATCGTGAGCCAGCAACGCTTCATCGCGACCATGCAGGGACGGACCGCGACCTTCTCCACCTTCAGCATTGGACCTTCAAACTCAAGGCGCGGTTCCTGTCAGGGGACTACGCCGAGGCTCTCGCGGCAGCCGACAAGGCGAAGGAGATCCTCTGGGGCGCATTTGGCGAGATCATGTTGCTCGACTACTTTTACTACACTGCACTGACGGTGGCGGCACTCTATGAGAAAGCTTCTGCTGACGAGCAGACTGGGTGGCGCAAACTCCTGACGGCGCACCACGAACAACTGCGCGAGTGGGCCGAAAACTATCCACCTACTTTCGCCGACAAACACACATTGGTGTCGGCCGAGATCGCTCGCATCGAAGGCCGGGACCTTGATGCCATGCGGTTGTACGAGGAGGCGATCGGAGCGGCGCGCGAGAATGGATTTGTCCAGAACGAGGGCGTCGCCAACGAGCTGGGAGCCCAGTTCTATCTAAAGCGTGGCATCGAAAAAGTGGCGCATTCCTACCTCCGTGACGCGCGCTACTGCTTTCTTCGATGGGGCGCACTGGGCAAGGTGCAGCAGCTCGACGAGCGCTATCCTGCGCTCGAAGAGCAGTCCTCCGTAGGCCCTACCACCACGATCGGCACGTCGGTTGAGCAGCTGGACTTAAGGACGGTGATGAAGGCGTCGCAGGCGGTTGCTGGGGAGATTGTGCTGGAGAAGTTAATTGAAACTCTCCTGGTCATCGCAGTCGAGCACGCTGGGGCCGAGCGAGGACTTCTGATCCTGCCTCGTGGCGAAGAGCACCGGATCGAGGCGGAAGCCAGAACCGGCCGGGACAAGGTCGAGGTGCAGCTGGGGCAAAGGTTGGTCACGCCCGCCGAGCTGCCCGAGTCGCTCCTTCGTTACGTAGTCCGAACTCAGGAGAGCGTGATCCTGGATGACGCCTCGACCCAGAACCGGTTTTCGGAGGACGACTACCTGCGTCAAAGGCGTCCCCGGTCAGTGCTCTGTTTGCCCCTGGTGAAGCAAGCCAAGCTCATGGGAGTGCTCTATCTGGAGAACAACCTGGCGCCTCGCGTGTTCACGTCCAGCCGGTTTGCGCTGTTGGAACTGCTCGCCTCTCAAGCAGCGATCTCTTTAGATAACGCCAGACTCTATGCCGACCTCGCCGAGTTAAATGCTGACCTGACGCAAGAAAATTGTAATCGCAGGAAGGCCGAAGAGGCACTCCGAGCCAGTGAGGAACGGTTGCAGGATATTGTCGACAACACCTCGGCGGTCATTTTTGTCAAGGATCTCGAACTCCGGTACATTTTGGTTAACTGCGAATATGAACGTCGCTATCAGGTTCGGCGCGATCAGATTCGCGGCAAAACCGACTTTGACATTCATCCCGATGAAGTTGCCGAAGCGGTTTGTGCCAATGATCGGCAAGTGATCGAAGCCGGCGTTCCAATCCATTTCGAGGAATTCGTGCCCTCGGAAGAAGGAGATCGCTACTATATCGCTGCAAAATTTCTGCTGCGCGATCGTACTGGTAACCCATACGCAGTTTGTAGTATTGCGACGGATATCACGGAGCTCAAGCGTGCGGAGGAATTGCAAGCGACTATGGCACGCGAACGGGAACTGTTTGCAGACCAGCGCGCCACCGAGTTGGCGAAAGCGAACGAGGCACTTCGCGAATGTCTCGATGCTCTCGCCTCGGTGCCCGAACTGGATGAGTTTCTTGGCCAAGTGATGGCTGCGATCACGCGGCAGTTGGGTGCGGTCTCTTCTATGTTGCGGGTGCGTAACTTCGAGCAAAATACATTGTCGGTGGAGCTCGTCTTCCAAAACGGCCGAGTCATGACTCCGGATGAAGCGAAATTTCCCGACTGCTGGCGGTCTCTGTCGGTGGTTGAACAACGTGCCGCCTGTTTTCTGGACCAGCCAACGACTGTCACCCGTATTCTCGATCCACACTCGCCAATACCTGAAGCGCTGCGCTTCTATCTACTCGGAATGGGTGTAAAGACCTTGTTGATCATTCCTTTGGCCTTGGGCGGCCAGGCGAACGGCCAGTTGAGCTTTCGTTTTACTGAGGAGCGTGATTTTGACCAGGAGGAGCTCGAAATCGCGAGGGCCTTAGCAATCCCGGCCAGCTTGGCCATTCATCTCACTCGATTGGCAAATACCTCCAGACAATCCGCAGTTCTTGAGGAGCGCAATCGACTGGCTGGTGAGATTCACGATTCGCTTGCACAGAGTTTCGCTGGGATCTCTTTGCAGCTATTTGCAGCTGAGGAGGAGATTAAGACGAAGGGCAGCGATGGCCTAAAGTACGTAGAAAGGGCAAACGACATCGCACGATTTGGTCTGGGTGAGGCACGCCGTTCTACGCTAAGCCTGCTGCCAAGTATAATAGGGCAATCAGGATTGATCGAGGCCCTGCAAATATTGGTCGATCGTTCAAATATCCCTGGCCGGCTACGTTGTACTTTTCACTCTAACAGCGTACGCGATGAGAGCTTGCCTCAAGCGGTTCAGCGAGAACTATTGCGAATTGCTCAGGAAGCAATGAGCAACGCCTTGCGCCATGCCAAGCCGACGGTCATCAGCGTTAGCCTCCGCTCAAGCCCACCCAATCTTGTGCTCGAAGTAAGAGACGATGGATCTGGCATCGTCAGTGAGCGGTTGAAAGCCGAAGAAGGATTCGGATTTATCAACATGCGCGAAAGAGCTAAGAAACTAAATGCAACATTAGACGTCCGAACTGCACCGGGCCGAGGCACCATCATCATCGTTAGTTTACCCGTGAATTAATGAAGTCTTCCGCTATAGGCCGAGGGTGTCAAAAAAACTTTTCCCGCAGCTTAGTAGTCGGCGCCAAAAATTAGATTCAGGCGGGAAGATTTGGATAGAGCAAAAGGACGAAATGCGATCGCGCGGCATTAAATCGGCGGACGTTGCTGACGCGTTTTGTATGGCGTTTGGAATCCAGTCGGCTTTGCAGGAGTCCTACGTTCCCTATGACGACACCAACCGGCAAGAGATCACGGCCAGGCATGGCTGGGAGTACACAAGTAGTGCATCCGGCTACGATGACGAAAGTTATAAGGACTGGGGCGTGATTGCTGGGAGGGCCAGTGCGCGCGGTCCTTGACGAGGTGCCGTCCTGCACTCACGGAATAAATCCGGACAAGAAGCGGTACTTATTGATGGGACTCATCGAATGGAACTTAATCAACAGATTGTCAAAACGGCGCAGCCACCGGGTGCAGTGGTCAGTTGCTTAAGGGATCATTGTTCTCAGGCTTTCTTGGATAGGAGCTTTTTAAAATGTACCCACTTGGTTCGCTAACTTCGGCGCTACAGAATGCGAGGAGGAAACTCCTCGATGTTTTTGAGCCGGCAGATAGTAAGGCAACTCGGGAACAGAGAACGCAAGGAATGGGCAAAGGGCTAGGGTCAATTGGGCGTTTGACGCAAACGAAAAGCCCAGCGGAGATTCCTCGATTAGAGGCCATTGTGACTGCAATCTTGGAGCACGGAACAAATAAGAGGGGCGGCACCGGGGCGCCTGACAAGAAGAGCGCCCTGATGCCTGAAGCGGGTGACACTTCAGTATTTAGTTCGGAGCTCAAGGTTGTATCGGGTGTCTGCTTGGAAGAAAACCTGGCCGTCTTCAGACAGGATGGTTCTTAAGATTTCGAAAAGATTCTTAAGGTTCTTGGTGGCTTCTTATGCCGCAGCAAACGCGAATGCTCAGGTACGCAATAACGAGCTAAGCGATCTGGAGGGTTTCGAAATGAGTCCAGGTCAGGATATCCCGGCAGCGATCAAAACGCTCGCCGTCTCTGCGCCGAAAATAGAACGCGGATCCCCGAGAAGGATTGGTCAGCAAAACAACGGTTAGTGTACGAAGCATAGCTCTGGTCTTTGGGGAGCTACGGTTTCTCGTCCGCATCGACGTGCTTCTCCGATACCGTTTTCGAAGTGTTGCTGCCCGCTTTCGTGTATGGCGATGGCGAGCGCCGGCCTTGACCAATGCCTGTCGGGAAAATCACGCTACTCGTACTCAAGCGACAAAGCTACCAGGAAGCGCTGGGCGTGGAACTGGGACGGAATGATAGGGTTGCGCCGCTGGAGCGGCGGCGGGTGCGCCTCAGTCAGACTATCCGCGCTAGATGGTAAAACAGCGGAACATCAGTCGCTAAGTTTAATGCGCCGTGGGTTGCGCCTGGATCCGCGTCCAAATATATGGAGGCAGCTTGCTCAGTGGTAGGCTTGAGCGGAATTTCTCCTTCGCCGAGTTTCTCCTTCATTGCAATTTCCGCTTCCGCTTGAACCCACTTAAGAGCTTGCTCTGCCTCTTTCCGTTTAGCTTCCGAGTCGTGAGGAAGTGGACGGATCGCGCGATGGGTATTCATTGTGGATCGTTGTTCCGAATCATTTCGTCGAGTTGCTTCTTCTGCCGACTCACGCCGTTCGATGTTAAGCCTAAGAAACGCCTGGGGAGGAATTGTTTTGAACGTAAGATCGGTTAAAGCAATGCGCTCCTCTTTGGTAAGTTCCCCGATGTGGATCGTGCTCGCCTGCATTCAGTTCGTCCCACTTGGAGTTAGGACCATACCTCCGCAGCTTCGGAAGGTCGCACCAGTGGGCAATCGCCACTTGCAGAGCGCTCAGGTGAGCCCTCGAGTACCTTCCGTTGAGCTAATCGTTGTGGCGGATTAAGTGTTGGAATCGTGCAGAAAATCAGCTTGGAGGTGGCTACTCGCGGTGCGATACTGGTGTGACCAGGACGGGGTTATTCGTCGTCTCCCCATGCCCCGTGAGAAGAGACATACTCCTACACAATTTAGGGGTCTCGCCGATTACACATTTAGCCTGAAGGTCAGTTAGGCTTCAGTCTTCACGTTCCGGTTTGCGCTATTGCTTGCACGGAAATGCACACTGGAAATCAATCCAAAATTCTTACGCTGAGGAATAAAGACATGAATGCTCTTGAAGTTGCACAACGCTCCATAGATGCCTGGAACAGGCATGATGCCGACGCCCTCGTCGCCCTATATGCTGAGGGCGGAACATATAGCGCTCCCCGGGCGGGCAAGGAGGCTCTTACCGGGAAGGCCATCGCCCATTATGCAAAAGCGGTGTGGAAGGCTTATCCCGACATGTCCCTCGACATCATTAGTAGCGGGGATACCGGTGGGGGCTTGGTCGCCACCCAGTGGGTACTCCATGGAACCCACAGCGGTCCATATTTTGATGGCAGCCCGCCTACCGGTCGCACCCTTACCCTTCCGGGGGCTTCCTTCGTTCAGGTTGAGGGCGATAAGATTCGCTATGAGCGTGTCTACACTGACCGGCAGACGGTAGCTGAGCAACTGGGGCTCAAAGCGAAGTAAACCTGAGTCTCAAAGCATAGGTTCGACCCCTCACAAGGCAAATCTCTGTCTTCGCGTTCGGAGTTCTAATAAAGTAAAACTCCCGTCGGGGTAGACAAGTCGGCGATCATTGGGATGTCGAGAGAACCTGGCGCTACCGACCACCAAGAGGAGCCAAGCGATAAATGGTGCCGCTGTAATCGTCCGAGATCAGCAGTGAACCGTCGTTGGCTGGCTTGATGTCGACCGAGCCGTGGAGACGTTGAATCGCCTCTCAGAATAGAAACGCTCTGGCCGCATCAGTTGGCGTAATGCACGCGGATTTTCCAGTCATTGGCCTCAAGAACGTAGATCGTTAATGCGTAGCCAATTGTGGTGCATGATCTGGGAATGGCCAATCGGAACGCGGAACTATTTGTATCATCCGTCCGATATCGATGAAACTGAACGCCTAATGCGCGAGATCTATGGACATTCGCCGACACCAGACGAATACATGAGGGGCATTTCGAAGGTACGGAGGTAACGAAACCGAATTCCTCTGCTACGATTGTCTGACAATTAGTCGCATCGACGTTGAAATAGATCTCCGGATCTGCGCAAGCTGTAAGTCCTCCGCGCTACGTGCCACTAGTCGCCTCGCTCAAACGGAATGTCCGAAGCGTCGTGAAGGTCATTTTGACGACGGCCAAATGACGGGGGTTTCTTGAACCGTAACTTGAGCATCCCATGGTGCTTTGTTGAGACGGGAGAGGCTCCGATATGTCTTGGCCAATACTGTCGCCCAGGATCAAACGCTATTCTGATTGCCAAAAAGACCGGTTTCTGAATAGGCATCAGCGAACGGAACAGTTTCGATCCATGTTACTGGGACGAAGTATTCAGCTCGATCAGGGTCCGAAGACTCTATCCGATGCGGCAGTTCTCAAGCTCATGCAACGCAAAGAGTAGATCCCTTTGTTGTTTGGAAAGCTTACGGTATCCATAAATGGTTAAGCAAATGTGTCCAATTGATCCTAAATGCTTAACCGATTGTCGGTCACAAACGGTTAAGCAAAGGTATCCTCGGCGTGACGTTTGCTTAACCAGATCGGCCTCGCCTCATTGGACCTCCAACTGAGAGGCAGCATTAATCCGAATTTCCGGCTTTCCTTTGTATATTTCGATCCGGCCAGTGATTTTGACCCGTTTTCCTTCAATCCAGAAAACACGGGCGATTTCAGATCTGCACACGGCCTTTGCTGAAATTGGGTTCGAGGTGTATTGTCCTTTAACTTCGTACGAACATTATTCGTTCGATTTCCTCTTCCCCCGAACGCCTTTAGACGTAGCTCGGTCCAGGTCTTGAACGATTGTCAATGACAGCGGGATAATCTGTACGCGATTTAGCGCTAGTTATGGGCGTTGCGCAGGCCCGGTTCGCCCGGAGTTAAGAAAATCTAAAAGGAAATGGAACCTATGAGCAAATGGTGGTGGAAAGCCGATTATATTGAAAGTTGTAACTGCGCCCACGGATGTTCGTGCAATCTAACAATGATTCCCACGGATGGAACCTGCCAGGCGATTGATGCCTGGAAAATTCGGGAAGGCGCGTTCGATACTACGCAACTCGATGGTCTCGGCCTCGCACTCATTCTTCGGTGGCCTAACCCGATTCATCGCGGCAACGGCCGTTGTGTCGTTTTTATCGACGAACGCGCGGACGAGGCACAGCGGAAGAGCCTGTCTGAAATTGGCATCGGAAAGGCAGGCCAAGGTGGCCCATTCGAGATTTTCGCAACCACTTACACGGAGCCTGCGACCGTGCGCTTCGGGCATTTTCGCTTCGAGCGTGACGGGCGTCGTGGCACCCTGGAACTCGGCGATGCTGCTCGTGTCCAGCTGGGTCCCGTCGTGAGTGATATGGACAAAAGCGAAGCAGATGCGCATATGCTTCTACCCGGAGGATTCATTTGGCGCGATGGAAGAATCGTGAACACCGACCAATGCGAGGTGACGCTTCCCGGTCTGCAGTTTCAGCACGCTAACTCCAGCGCTTTCTTTTCGGACGTCGAATACAACGTTTGACGTGAAGGCAGAAAATCCTTCGGACCGTGTTCCGCTTTCGCTTCGTGAAGCGGCTCCCGCATGGATCGCGCTTCTGGCGCTGACGGTGCTCGCTTGGGTCGTGACACTCGATCAGGTGCGAGCGATGAGCAACGGCGCGGGCACGATGGGCATGTCGTTTGGCGCGTTTGTCGCGATGTGGACTGTGATGATGGCGGCGATGATGTTTCCCTCCGTCGCTCCAGTCGCGATCCTTTGGATCCGCTTTATTGTAGGTCGACTCTCGGTCGGGCGTGCGCTTTCCCGGATCGCTTTGTTTGTCTCTGGCTATCTTCTGGCGTGGGCGTTCGCCGGTGTGGTCGCTTTCTTTGGACTTGCGCTGTTTGAACGAGTGCTTCTATTCGCTGGCAGCAATGCTGGCTGGCTAGGTGCAGCCATCTTTGTCACTGCGGGCGTTTATCAGTTTACGTCGTTCAAAGATGTCTGTCTCCGGCATTGTCGCTCGCCGATGAGCTTGATTACTTACTACACAAGTTTCCGCGGGCTGGCCATTGACCTGCGCGTTGGCGTTCACCACGGGATTTACTGCGTCGGTTGCTGCTGGGGCTTGATGCTGATCCTCGTCGCGCTCGGTGTGATGAATATTCCGGCAATGGCAGCGCTAACCATCGTCATTTTCGCCGAAAAACTTTTGCGCCACGGCCTTCTCATAGCTCGGCTCACCGGTATTTCTTTCTTAGGTGCAGCAGTCGTTGCGGTGATTTTTCCCAACCTCTTTCCAGGTCTGAAGCCGTGCTGCACTCCTCTACCGTGAATCGGAACTCACGTCACGCGGGAAGCGGCTCTTTTAGGATGGCTTTTGCCATAACGATTTCGGGGGTTTCCTGCTGGTTGACTCAATCTTGCCCCGCGCTTTTCGACAGAACGGGTAAAGCCTCTAGTCGAGGAATCCGTCAGGATGGCGAAGTAGATCTGGAGGTTCGGTCAACGAGCAAGATTAGACTCTCGTCGCTTTGGTCTCAATTCCGAGAGCAGTTCTCGCTCGGCCTGTACCCAATCCGAAAGTTGATCGCCGGGCATTCCCAGTTTTCGGCGGTGTTCAGCGATGAAGTAAGCATGCAGTGCAACCTGGTCCCTATTAAGCTGTTCCATAGCCTTCTTCCGCGCCTTGCTCTTAGCAGTGCTTGAACTCGACGCGGTTTTGCTTTGTACGGTCTTCTTACCAGAAATAGGCGATGACGAAGCAGTTTGGGATGTCGGTAGATTCATCTCTTTTCGACCTTTCTTTGTTTTGGTTGCGTTTTTCATGGTTGTTTTCGTTCAGATCTCGAATTGCTTTGGCCGGTTTTGTCCCTGATCCTTGTACCAGGCTTCCGGAGAGGGGCGTTCAGCCCACCCATTGATCCCCCTGCGTTGATTAGAGGCCCGATCGTAGCCTACGGAGATCAAGCTTTTCTCGTCCAGATGGCCCTCAGCGGTATCCGTCATTATTTCTCCGGCATCTGCACCTGCGAATTGCAGACTGGGCAGCCTTTTCACCACAGTAGGCCATATGTGGTGGACCATGGGCATAATACACGCAACATATAGTGGTTGACTCTCAGAAAGTAAAGAAAAAGGCTCTTAAAGAGCATCTAAGGCAAACCAGCCTGGAAATTATCGGCAATGCTGCGCTTCAGAAATGAGATAGGTCTAGCGGAGCGATTCTAAAGCGATTTTGGCGAGTTCGAAGGGTTTGCTGCGGACTGGTTCCGGCCAAGAGAAATCATGCAGGAGCGTTTCGATCAGATGACGAAGGTCCAGAGTTTCTCCGGCTCAATCCCCGGCGGAGTCTACAAGGTAGTTAGGGACTAGGGAGGGTCATCGCGTACCGCTAGGCAATCCCGACATAATTAATGCGCGACAGTATTCACCTCCAAATGGCTCAAGTAGTTTCATGAGAATGGGATCGGAGGCGTCAACGTACAGGTCGAGCCAATTCAACGACTGACCCGGCATTTCGGATCCATCTGGTTCTTCGATAATCGCAAGGAAGTCGTCCGAGGAAAGTGTTTCGAAATCTTGCTCGTTATAAAGTGGCGGAAATTCAGCGGAACTAATCGTTTCAAAATAAAGGTGATCGCCAATGATGATTTTCCGGTCGATCGTTTCTTCATCGCCGATTTTCCTCAAGTTGGACCAGGATCGAGCGCATCTCGCCTAAGACTTCGAATCCTGCATCCCACAAATCTGATTCGGATCAGGCTTAAAAGACTAGCGGCCATGAAATCCGTATCTGGCCCTTGATGATCTTAAAGCCGTGGAATGTGGCCTGGCGGCGCGGTTAGTTTCTGCGGACCGACCGAAGCACCAAGAGCTTGAGTGGGAGTCCTTTCCACGAATTTGAATGACAATCACGGGTAGTTAAGAACTGTCCAGCTAGAGTCGTTACTTCTTTCCAAGACGATCTCCCCGGCTTCAGTTAACGTCTTAGTTAGAACAACTCCTTAACCCAAACAGCACGCCTAATAACAACGACTAAAGTGCGAAGCCGTGGTGGTTAGCATTTTTACAACCTACAAATATGAGTTTTATTGTCCGCGCGATCGCGGAGAAGTTATCCGCCAGGCGAAGAGGTGATTGCGCTGAGGGCCGGTGGCAACCGAGTACAACAATTCGACCGGCTCGCACAGAAATACGCTCAATGCTCGACGATTCGCTCCGTTCCGGCCTCAGACGCCGGAGGAGCGGAATCGGCTTCGATTACTCGCTAGGTGTTAGGCTGTGCGAGCGTCATAGCGACAGACGGACGTGGTGAGCGTTCGCACATTTGTCTCAGGTCTGCTATGGCGCTGCTTCCTCGAAAAACTTCACGACCGTCAGGGGATCATTGAGCCCTGCTCGATAGCAAGGGCAACGTTGTGCTGCTCCGCAGGCCCTGCAAAAATATTCGTGTCACCAGCCGCGAGGTTCCAGCGGGCCGCCCACGATTGTTCGCCAACTAACTCGCGCGCTTCTTTTACCATTGGATAGCCAATGTAGTTGTGCGTAAGGACAAAAACTTTGCCTGTTCGCTTGACGATGTCGCGTAGCGCCAACGCTTCCTCCAAATCGAAAGTCATCGGTTTGTCGCAGATCACGTTGAACCCTGCTTCGAGAAACTCCTTCGCAATCGGGAAATGGAGGTTGTTTAGCGTGACAATCGATACAAAATCGATCCACGCAGTCATCAATGTTATTGGACTGAGCTGTTTATTCCGGTGTAAGCCGTTGCGAGCAATCTCAGGGTCTTCAACGACTCCGGTTGCTTATAGTGCCGTTTCAATCCGCTCTCAAGAAGCGCGGACGCCGGGACATGGGCGACAAACTCCGCAAAACTGCGTTCGAGCCCGCCCCGCAGCAACTTTTGTCCATTCTTTGTTGCCCAGAATTCCTCCTCGATTGAAGCAAGCGCTCGCGCAGCTTCCTCCGGCGCTAGGTCTTCCCGCCGAGCCAACACCCAAACCAATTCTGGATCTTCCGGCAACGAAACCG
>WNFQ01002282.1_pt1 | contig 25879 bp, 18 predicted proteins | sample 5400171 | NCBI WGS metagenome assembly WNFQ01 (sample SAMN13153356, study PRJNA577476) | soil metagenome | isolation source: 20 cm soil under Madrone tree | place: USA:California | collected 2016-06-14
AAGTGATCCAGTGGTTTCTCGACTACGACCAGCGCGTGGGCGTGATCAAACACGCAAAAGTGGAAGAATTGTTTCAATGGAAGCAGGAACAGAGCCGCCTGGCACGTGAAGATGTGTTCAACTTCAATCGCGCCGAAGATCGCCTGGCGATTGGCATCCTCCAGTCCGTCGCGCACAACCCGACTGAACGCGAGCTGCACGCCTGGATAGCCCAGTTATTGAACGCACTGGATCGTGCTTCAAAAGCGACTGAGGATATTTCTGCCGCGTATGATCTCGACATGAGCGCCGCCAGTTCGGTCGTCGGAGAGTCACAAAAGATCCCGGCCGCGACTACGCGTGCCGACTTTCTTTTTAATTGCTGGCTCGAAACGCTGTGCACGGCAGAGATTCGCGTCCTCGGCTGGTTGTATCGCGAATTCTACGCCCGTCCTTTTCATCCCGAAAACTTCTGAGATCGCGGTTGCTTAAACGAACTCAACACGTCAATTCAGTCGGCGACCTAAACTGTAGCCTGTGGCTCCAAATCGATTGGCTTTGTCCTCCCAATTTCTCAGATACGGAACCGTTCGCAGTAGCGATTAGGTCGCTTGTAACAGCCCGCTTGCTGCCCCACACGGTGCCGGTACCGCGCGCGAGCGATTTTAGTTCATAATTGCAATCTCTCTGTATTGAACGCCTACAAGCTGATTTCGCAGAACTCCCATCTTCACTTCTTTCAAGCGTAAAGCACCGAACTCTTCGGGACAGCTTTTATTAGAAAAAGTAAAGAAGGTTGTTTGGTCCGTCCTTGAAAGAGTGCACTGGCACAATCATTGCTGATGCTTCGAACGACAAAAAGCAAAAGGGTAAAAAAAGCAATCAGGGTCAGGCTCGGAGACAACGGTTGCGAGGTGCTTTGGGGGAGGCATTTCACATCTGAGCGATGGCGGCTCTTTCGGGGGAACGGAGTTGCCAGGACGGTCGAAGAGCAAAAGGCAAGGGCTGCTGATGGACGGCCTGACGAGGCTAGGGGGAGCCTTGCAGGATCTATCAGCAGCCCACAAGCCTATTAAAGACTGACCAGCAGTCATTGTTGCTGATTTAAGAACAAGGGGAGAAAGCGCGGCCGATTCAATTGAGTCGGTCGCGCTTTTGTTTTTTTGGATGACGAGGTCAGTACCGAGAGCGGTAGCGACCGGGTTCGCCATCTCCGCGCATCCGACGTGATAAGAACGGGCCCGGTCGCTACCGCTCTCGGTACCGACTTCGTCACAGCGAGGACGCTCGCCCCTTTTGAACTGTCAGACTTGGCTGGTACACTCCTAACCCGCTCTGCTTCAAATTTAAATACGATTCCAAGGTCAGGATTCATAGAACAAGTGTCTGCACCAAGCATTGAAACGATCGTATCGCTCGCCAAACGGCGCGGTTTCGTCTATCCGTCTTCGGAAATCTATGGCGGCCTCGGCAGCGCCTGGGATTACGGCCCGATGGGCATCGAACTCGTCAATAACGTTAAGCGAGCGTGGTGGCGGTGGATGGTTTACGAACGAGATGACATCGAAGGGCTCGACTCTTCGATCATCTTGAACAGTCTGGTTTGGAAATACTCCGGTCATGAAGATACCTTTCACGACTGGCTGGTCGATTGCCGGAAGTGTAAGAATCGCTTTCGCGCCGACAAGGTAGGTAGCTTCGTCTCGATAGCACCAGATGGCACGTCGGTATTCAGCCCGGGCGATTGCCCATCATGTGGAGCTAATGATTGGACCAAACCCCGAGCCTTTAATACGATGCTGCAAACCAGACTCGGGGCCGTCGCCGAAGACGATCCGACCGCGTTGGCCTATCTGCGTCCGGAAACTGCGCAGGGCATCTTCATAAACTTCCATAACGTACTCAACACCAGCCGGCGCAAACTGCCGTTCGGTGTCGCGCAAATCGGCAAGTCGTTTCGCAACGAAGTTACTCCGGGCAATTTCATTTTCCGCACGCGCGAGTTCGAGCAGATGGAGATGGAATACTTTGTGCGCCCGGGCGAAGATGAACAAGCCCATCAGGAATGGATCGATGCCTGTCATCAATGGTTTCAGAACATCGGCATCTCACCCGACAATTTGCGGCTTTATGAACAGCCGAAGGAAGAGCTGGCACACTATGCCAAGCGCACTGTCGATATTCAATACCGGTTTTTCCCGGAACGCGAAGACCCTGAGCGCAACTGGGACGAGCTGATGGGCATCGCTAATCGGACAGACTTTGATCTCCGCACGCATTCAAAGAAACCGGAAAACACTGAAGGAAAACGCCTGAATCCGGATTCAACCGAGGACCTTTCGTATTTTGACGAGCAAACCAAGCAGCGTTTTTACCCTTACGTGATCGAACCCGCCGCCGGTGTCAATCGCACCGTGCTCGCGCTTTTAATGGACGCGTATACCGAAAAAACAAACGACAAAGGCGAGATTCGCGTGATCTTAAAACTCCATCATTCAATGGCTCCGATCAAAGTGGCCGTGCTGCCGCTGGCCAAGAACAAACCTGAGATCGTCGGTATGGCAAAGGCAATCAAACGCTCACTGCAACCCATCGTGCGCGCGGTTTACGACGATACCGGTGGAATTGGAAAGCTATACGCACGGCAGGACGAGATTGGAACCCCTTTCTGCGTAACGGTCGATCACCAGTCACTGGAAGACGAGGCCGTCACGGTGCGCGATCGGGATACCTGGGAGCAAGAGCGAGTCAAGGTAGCTGATCTACCGACGTATCTGCTGCAGAGATTCAGCCCGGGGGCTTGATCCAGCCTCTGACTTATTCCGTTCGTCAGCCAAGCGGGGCATAGCCCGACCGTAAGGGAGGGCTCGGTACAGAACCACTCGCGGTAGCGAGCGGGTTCTTTCAATACGGAGTGCGTCATCGAAGGCGGTACCCGCTCGCTACTGCGAGCGGTTCTGTATCACCTTGATCACGTGGTAGTGCTTCGCTCCCTTGCGCAAAACCAAAACCTGGCCGTCGATCAATTCTGAACCAGAAATCGTTTGCCGCGCATCGCTGACTCGGCGATTGTTTATACAGACGCCGCCGCCCTGCACCAGGCGCTTGGCCTCGCCCTTCGAGGGCGCCAGGCCTGAGACCACCAACGCATCGACGATCGTGAAACCGTTCCCCTCCAACTTTGATTGTTCCAGTTCCGTCGAAGGTACATCAGCGAAGATGTCGAGAATCTCCTGCACACCCAGGCCGCTGATCTCTTTGCCGAACAGAACTTCCGACGCCCGCAAAGCTTTCTCCAGCTCGGTCTCGCCATGAACCAACGCCGTTACCTGACGGGCCAACTCTCTTTGGGCGCGGCGTTTCTCGGGCTCAGTCCGAACGCTCTCTGCCAGCTCGTCGATTTCTGCCTGAGACAACCACGTAAAAAATTTCAGATAGATGATGGCGTCGCGGTCATCAGTATTCAGCCAGAACTGATAGAACCGGTAAGGCGAAGTCAGTTTAGGATCCAGCCACACCGCGCCGGCTTCGGTCTTCCCGAACTTCACGCCGGCCGAGGTAGTGACCAGCGGAAATACCAGACCATGCGCCCTCGCGCTGCGCAACCGGCGAATCAGATCAATTCCGGCAAGAATGTTTCCCCATTGATCGCTGCCGCCCATTTGCAGAGTGCAACCATGCCGGTCATAGAGGACCAGGTAATCGTAGGCTTGCAACAATGGGTAGCTGAACTCAGTAAAGGAAATTCCTTCTTCGGTTTCCAAACGCCGCTTGATAGCTTCTTTAGCCAGAAGATTATTGACCGTAAAATATTTTCCGACGTCGCGAAGGAACTCCATCATCGAGATCGGAGCGAGCCAATCGGCGTTGTTAATAATGCGCGCCGGATTCGACGCCGTGCCGAAATCGAGAAAGCGGCTCAACTGTTCTTTGATACCGATTAGGTTCTCTTCGACCTGAGCAGGCGTTAACAGTTGACGCTCCTTCGTCTTTCCGCTCGGGTCGCCAATCAGGCCGGTGCCGCCACCTGCGATCGCGATCGGCGTGTGCCCGAACCTTTGTAAGCGCGCCAGACCCATCACCGGCAGAAGCGATCCAACATGCAGACTGGCGGCCGAAGGATCAAAGCCAATGTAGCCTGTCAACTTTTCCTCGCCGAGGATCTTATGCAGGTCCGGCGTGGCTTCGTGGAGCATGCCACGCCACTGAAATTCGTCGTATAGGTTCATCGTTCGAGTTTCGCTGAGACAGCGCAAGATAATAACACGGGGCAGTAGCCCGACCGTGAGGGAGGGCATACCTCGTCGGACGTCTTGGTCCGTCCAGAGAATTCTTCTTAAACCTGAAACCTCCTATAAATGGGAGCCCTCCCTGACTGTCGGGTTACTGCCCCGAAGCGCGACGAGAAAACGCTTTCCGATATGTTATGCTGAGCGCATGAGCATCGCGATTCAAGCTGAGTTACCGCCGGAACTGCTGGCGCAGGCGCGGGCCTTCGTCGAAGAAGGCTGGGCTGCCGATGTAAACGAACTATTGGCTGAAGCGCTGCGACGATATCTCGAATCTCATTCGTCCCAACTATCGGAAACCTTTATTCGTGAAGATGTAGAGTGGGGATTGAACCCCGATGAATGATGCACCGACGCTGTTGGTCGTGTGCGATGCCGGTCCGCTTATCCATCTCGACCAGTTAGACTGCCTCGATCTCCTCGCTGACTTCTCCCGAATAGTCGTCCCCGATGTCGTGTGGCGCGAAGTAGAACATCATCGCCCAACTGCGCTTACCCTGGGCTATTTTATTTCACGCCTTCAGCGTGAAAGACCATCGCTACCGCCAATCGCACCAATCTCGATCCGCCAGACTCCACCAGTCCATGCCGATCGGTTGGCCGTCGGGTGGATCGTTGGCCTTCGTGAGATTCATTTTCTTTGGATCTTCCTGAAAACGTTTGATCTGGTTGGCTGCGTAGGCGAGAAACGCCCGCTGGTTTTCGTCGCGTGTAAGATCTTGTTGCTGAATCAACCAGCTCTTCAACAGTGCCAGTCTGAATTCAGCGATGGCCCGAACCTGGTTCGATGCGTGCTCGCCCGAAGCGAGTGACATCAGATCTAACAGCACGACCATGTTCACGGTGCGTTGTATCTCAGCGTTGTAACCTGCTCCTCCCGGCGCCTTCCATGTCGACGCGATAATCTTATCCAGGACTTCATCAAAACCAGGAAAGCGCGAATCGCGGGCGTGGTATTCCACCAAACGCGCGGCGCGTTCCTGATTCAACAGAAAGTCACAGACGTGATCGGCAAACGCTTCGGCCGGCGCGAGCGCGTCAAAGTTGGGATACGTGCGAATGCGAAAGTCTTCGCGCGTGCGCGGGTAACCCGGAGGCCGCGGCGGAATCAAACGCAGCACGGACTCAGGCAAAGCCAGTAATTCCGGCTTAAGAGTATTGAGCACGGCGCTGAGCGCGCGTCGCTGCTCTTCCGGTGAAATGATTTGCGGATTCGTGTCGCCCTTGCCACGCAGACTAAAGGTGTAGTCCTCGCCTCCGACCAGTTTTGCGGCCGCTTCAACCTGATAGCGGTGATACATGTAGAGCGGCACCAGCACGTCTTCGAGCGTGGCCATCGGCGCGCCTTCGCGAATATTGTTTTCGCCAAAGCGCGAGGCGCTGGCGGGACGCGCATCCTGATCGGTCAGATACATCAAGCCGCGTTTGAAAGCATCGCTCAGGATTTTGTCGAGCGCAGCCTGTTCATCTGTACCGGCGGGAAAATCCTGATAGCCGTAGGCGATCGTCACCTTGTCCCAATCGCCAATGCCACGCGCGTAAGCGCCCGAGATGTCAGGGATGCCGTCAGCGCCGAGCTTTATCAAGGGCGCCGGATAATCCATGACTGAGGCGCGATTTGTAATGCTGGCGGTGAAATTGTGTTGCAGGCCGAGGGTGTGGCCGACTTCGTGCGCCGCGAGTTGCCGCAAGCGCGCGAGCACGACCTGCTCCATAATCTTCGCCGTTTGCGATTTACCTTTTTCGTAAGGGGCCAACAAGCCTTCGGCGATCAGAAAATCCTGCCGGTCCCGCAGCGAGCCTAAGCTGACTCGGCCCTGAATAATCTCTCCCGTCCGCGGGTCGTGAAGCGAACTGCCATACGACCAGCCGCGCGTCGAGCGATGCACCCATTGGATTACGTTGTAGCGCACGTCCATCGGATCGGCGCCGATCGGCATCAGTTCAACGCGAAACGCGTTTCGGTAACCAGCGGCTTCGAAGGCCTGGTTCCACCAGCTCGCGCCTTCAATCAAAGCCGAGCGCACCGGCTCCGGCGCGCCGCGATCGACGTAATAGACGATCGGCTTGACGGGATCGCTCATCGCGGCCGACGGATCTTTCTTTTGCAGACGATGATGGCTGAGGTAGTGCCTGGTGATGGGTTCGCTGATGGGCGTGGCAAAGTCCATGAAGCTAATTCCGGAGTACCCGGCGCGCGGATCGTTTGCGCGCGGCTTGAAACCCGGCGGCGGCAACTCGACAAACGAAACGTGTTCTCGAACAGTAATGGCTTGCGGCACTGGTGTGACTTGCCGCACCAAAGGGCCGGGCTCGCCTTCACTGGTGAAGGTCAGCGTGGTTTCGACTTCAGTGTTCTTCGGAAAATTCTTTGTGTTCGGCAGAAAGAAAGCGCAGCGCGTCGGATCTAGACGGAAAGCCCCTTGTTGATTGCGTTGCAGTGTGCCGGGAACCTGATGGGCGTCACGTAGATAAAAAGCCGTAGCGTCAACCAGCGCGCGCCCGCCTTCTTCCGCCGTTACTTCAAATCCCCAAAGAGTCGACTCTGCAAAAGCGTCTTTGACCGCGCGCCGTTCATCCGCATCGTCGCTGTTGGCGCGAAACCCATAGTTGGAAGCGATCAGCAGGACCTTTGGGCCAGTGCGTTCAAAGCGCACGATGTGCGATTGCCCAAGCTGCCCTCGGTCCAAACCAATGTCGTTCGAGCCGAGACCGGCGGGCAGAGACTCGACATAAAGAAACTCGGAATTCCACTTGTCGATCTCGAGCCAGATCTTTCCGGATTTCGCGTCCCAGTAAAAAGGAAAGTAGCCGGGAAACTTTTCCATCGGGGCGACTTTTTCCGTGATGGTTGGTGTTTTGGCGGGCTCAGAGCGCTGCGCTAATACGGTTGAGCATAAGAGCAGCGAGATCGAAAGCGGGAAGATGAGACGTTTCATTTTGAGTTTCCTCCGAGAGACCGGTGGCCCTAGACAAGATACCGATCGACATCCAGGGCACCATGAAACACGCCCAGAATGTCGATGTTGTTATCAGCTTTGATCAGGTAAGTGATTCGATAGTGACCGTAGAGAAGTATTCGAATTTCGCGTAAACCCGCGGTCCTATACTTGTAACCAGCTTCAGGGTGCCGTTTGAGCAGTTGCGCTCGTTGATAAATACCGCTGACCGTTTGGGCGGCAGCTTTGGGATTATCAGCTGCGATGTAGTTGTAAATATCTTTGAGCCAGGTTTGGGCTTCCTGAGTCCAGATTATTTCTGCCAAGTCTTTATCCGGCGATGCATTTCTTCGTTGGAAATTGTACGGCCTTCGTCTGAATCCTTCAGGCCGCGCTGAACCGTCAGTTCAAACGCCAGCTCGCGGATGATTTCGTCATATGAACTGTCGTCAGGTTGTCTACTTACCAGCTCGGCGACCCGTTCTTTTGCGGTGACCATCGTGAAAAATCTCTCGTAAAATTCAATCTGCTCAATGTGACTGATAATACCCTACTCGGCGGATGTTCGCCATCTTGTTTAATTGATTTTATGAGTGGTAGTGGGGTAAATATTACCCCACTACCAGTGCGCAACCTGTTGCGCAAAACTTATTGACGCGGCGCAATACTTCTACTATCATTCGCCCGCCCTCGCAACTACTTGTGTTTTGGTCTTCCGTTAACGATATCCGAGCTAGGATCCGTTTAGCGGTTTCGATTAACGATTTAGGAATAGACAGGCTGGTCCCAGAGCCTGCGACTGTAACTGCCGCATCCTTCGCTCCAGCTTTCAATAAATGTAACGTGAAAAGTTGCCTCTGAAGGAGACATATGAGCGGTGCTATTCAAATCCGTGTGAATTGGGGACCGAAGTTTGTCTATGCCGTGCTCCTGCTCCTGTCATTTCTTGCGCTTGAGAGCGGGTATTTCCTGGAAAAGGGGCTGTTGATAGGTGGCCGTACAATCGAAAATAAACTGCTCGGTCACTTGATAAGCGAGATGGGAATTGCCGGCTTTGTCGGGTTTATTTTGGCGTTGACTTTTGAACGCCTATCCGCAGGGGAGTTTAGCAAGTTGGCGAGTAAGGAGCGCGACGCTATCAAGACAGATGTTTTCCACTACGTGTACGGTTACGGAATTCCGCGGGAAATCACGGATATGATTGACAAGCAAATTCTCAGGACAATGTTCATTCGAAAGAACATGAGCGCTAAGTATACTCTGGAGATTATTGAGGCGGGTGGCCAAGTCGGGTATGTGCGTGCTCGCAGAGAACTAAGCTATGAAGTGGAGAATCTAACTGACCAGCCGCAGCCGTTTCCGTTCGTTGCCTCAACTGACGCCGCACCCGAGGTCGAGCTTAACGAAGAGTCAAAGTTCATCAGTCTAAAGGTCGAAGGATGCAAGAAGCCCTTTGGATTTGACACGGATGAACTACTAAAAATGCAGCGTGACAAAGAACTAGAGAAGTATCTCGAATTACCCTCTCAGAACATTATGGTCTTACCTGACACAGCGACGAAGGTCACTGTGACATCCCAAACGGTCAAGTATCTCAAAGGCGGATGTGTATATCTCATTTTGTCTAACCACACGTGCGATGTGGACCTAAGGGTAAGAGTGCCTCGCCGCGATTTGGATGTCGTAGTTTCAGCCTACGCGAACAACAAGCTGAAGGAAGCCGATACGCACGACCCTGACTTGGGGACATATCATTGGAATATCGAACAGCCTATTTTAGCGTACCAGGGCATTTATGTCGGTTGGACGCCGAAGGCGGCATCCTAGCAATCGATGGCTGGTCCTGAACCCCATCAACGTTCTCTCAGAGTCCGGTAAATCCTCGCGTTGACCCGTATTAATAGCTGATAATTTTGTTACTGCTCCACCTTCCTCCCCGCATTCAAATTATCGAAATTCAAAATCGCGTTGAAGACCAGGAAGTAACTGCCCGAAGTCTGCCCACGCCAGAACGGATTGTTTGAGAAAAGCACGACGTGGCCGCGCTCGAGCGGCGAGTCGATTACAGCGGCGTGTTGCGCAATTTCGTCGCCGCCATCCAGCAACCCCGAAACCAGAAGTTCGCGCGAGTCGGCATAGCGCAGGACCACCCGCGGACGCAGTTCCGCCGGGATCAAACCGAGCAGGTTGCGGCGTTGCTCTTCCGTTATCGGCGCGGCTTCCCAGACTTCTGAAGTCGGGGGCGGCTCGGGCGCTTCTGCGGGCGGGCGGCCTTGTACTACGTCTGGATCTTCGATCGTGCCGCGACCAGTCGGGCGATCGACGGCGGCGCCGCGACGACGACCGCCACCGCCACCCCCCGCGACATTGCTGACGTTGAAGATTGGCCCGTTGAAGCAATAGATCGAAAGCGAATCGCCATAGCCATAGGCAATGGGACTGGTTGAGTCGACAAATTTCGTTCGCAGCACGTCGCCGATGGCCTTCAAACGTTGCGAGCGCTGGATCGAAACTCCTGGCGTGAACCCGGTTGAAACGGCTAGATCGGCTGTGTCCATCGTGCCGATAAAAACTCCGCCACGCTTCACAAAATTTTGCAGGTTTGTTAGTCCGGCCCATCCCAAACCCGGCCGCATATCTTCAGTAGAAGCAAAACCACCCATGTTCGGTGTCAACTCAGTCTTCTTCCACGGCAGAGGATTGCCATACATCGGCAAGCCCTGAATGATCGCATTGATGCCGCGGCCCACGGGACCAAAGACGATCACATCGTACTTACGATTCAGATCCGAATCCTTCGCTACCTCCTGAGTACTGATGTAGTCGTAGGGAACTTGCATCTGATCGAAAGCCAGTCGCCACCAGCCTTCATCCTGAGTACTGATCCAGGTATGTAAGATCGCGACGCGGGGTAACTTGACCGCGTGCATCTTGACCACCGGTGCTTGCGCGACTGGAACGGCGGTCAAGCCGAGCTCAGATGTAACTCGCTGCACATCGTTGAGAGAAGTATTGCGAATAATGAATGAGCCGCGATTGAATTTCATTCCTCCAGCTTCAAAAGGTTCCTCGGCAGCTTCGAATGACGCTTTGTTCAGACGATAACGCAGAGTGATCAAGCTATTTTCAGCGTTGTGATTGACGATGAAGAGGGGACCATTGACGATTGGGACAACTGAAGAGACCCCGCCGTTAGCTTTGACGTCGCCATTGACGCGATCCATCGCGGCGCTGAGGACTTTGACGTCTGTAACCCGCGCGACTTGCACGTTGCTGAGCTCGCCAAACGTCCAGCCCGTATCGTCATAGACGTCCTGTTGCGGATCTTTCGGGCTCCAATATTGATAGTCGAGCAGAGCATCCGCGATGCGGCTGTAGGGCTGATCCATGCGCACGATGTAACTACCCGCGGGGAAGGTGCGCGTCTCTGTTTCTGGAGGTTTGGCCGCGGCTACGGGCGATGACGATGGCGAAGGAGCGAGTGACGCTCTTGGAACTGTGTCGGAAGGAGTTGCCGTTGCTGCCGCCGGCGAAGCTGCGGGCTGCGTGGTTGTGGGCCGCGCGGCCGAATCACGTCGCGTGGACTTCTTCTTGACGGTTACCGTAAACGGCAAGGTGGCGCGATGAACTTCACACCCCTGGGTCTGGAGCAGCCGCAACAGCGTCGCTTGATTGCCGGGTCGCGGATCGTCTGCGGGAAACACGTAGGCTGCCGGACCTTCGTTCTTCGGCTTTTCGATCGAACGCTTGGACTTCAAATAAAAATTCTTCAGGAAGAGCTTCTGCTCGCGATTAAAATAATCGAGCGAGATCAGCAGCGCTGTTTCTTCATAGTTATTATTATTCCGCTGCGACCATTTGGCGCGTGGCAGCGGCGGGTTCTGGCGATACCAGGTGCGCGAGGTTTCGTCCGGTGAAAGCGTGCGCACCAGAGTGTCAGCGCCGGCGTTGCCGAAAGTTTCGTAAAGGCGGCTGATCCCGTTGTGCGTGGCGGCGATGAACATCAGGTAACCCGGTGACCAGGTGTCGAAGTTGCCATGGGCGAAGACGCCGGGCATTCCGAACTTGGTCATCTCGGAAACATTCTTCCAGCCGATCACCTGCCACTCGTCAGTCAGAATGGGATCGACCCAGGCGTTGTAAGGCCCGTCGCCGACGGTGTTGTCGTAAAGATAAGGGACTGACTCGTGCAGATCGTGCAGCACCTGCGGCTTCCAATTCAGATAGACATTCATGACGTTGCGCGTGAGCTTGAGCGACATGCCCATCGCATCGCGATTGTTGTCGTGCGCGACATAGTGGCCCCAGTACATCAGCGACGGCCAATTTTCATTGGGATGCGCGAGGTGCCAGTTGTAGACGTCGACCATGCGGTTGCGTCCGTCGACTTCGACCACGGGCGTTATCAGCGTAACCATCCCATCGCGGATCGACTTTACGTAAGGACTTTCATCGACGGCCAGACGATAAGCAAGTTCCATTAGGGCAGTAGGCGCGCCAGTCTCAGTCGAATGAATCGTTCCGGTGATGTAGTAAATCGGAAACGATTGATTGACCAGGCGATCAGCTTCGGCGTCATCGAAGTTAATCGTGCGCGGGTCGGCGAGCTTGGTTAAGCGGGCGCGATTCTCATCCAGTCTGGCCAGCAGGCCCTCGGAAGCAATGGCCACGGCGATCATTTCACGGCCTTCTTCACTGGTGCCGATGGAAAACACTTTCACGCGCGGGCTGGCCTTCTCAAGCAGGCGCATGTAGCGGTAGACGTCTTCGGCATAAGGCAATTTGCCCGGCGCGCCCGCGACATCGCCCAGCACAGCCTTTGGTGTTGGGACACTTGGCGAAGCAGGCAAATAGTCGGTGAGCGGCGAATTAAAGAAAGGTTCGGTAGTGTACTCGCGAATCTTCTTTGTATATTCCTCGTCGATGGGCTGATTAGAATCGCGGCCCGGCCGGTTCTGCGCCTGAGTAGCGAATGCGGCTGTGCTCACAAACAGAACGCTCGCAACCAGCAAGCGCGCCAACTTTGGGAAGGTCATTTTGGGTTCCTCGACACTGATGGCTTGATGCCCTTGTTCTTAATGAAAAACTGATAAAAGGGAAGAAGATGCTTTTAAGCTAAACGGGGGCAGCAAGTCAATGATGAAGATACAGAACCAAAGTAATCAACTAGTGCCTCGGTACAGAACCCGGAGCGGTAGCGACGGGGTCCAGCGCTCAACCAAGTGGGTCAACCAAATCCGACTCGCGTTGTGGGCGATACCAGGAATCGATCGTTAGGGAGCAACGTTCGTCAAGCATGTTGAGTGTTTGACCCGGTAGCTACCGCTCCCGGTTCTGTACCGAGTGGCGACACAACGACGTGTTTGGTGCTTGGCCATACGATGCCCTTCCTCACGGTCGGGCTGCCCCGCTCCGGCCAATCCTCTTCTTGCAAAATCCGGCGGCAGTTCTAAAATCAAAGTCTCAATAATTAAGCGGATGTCAGCGAATCAAAATAAGAAAGAGGCAAATGAAAGAAACCCGCTCTCCGAACCGCTCGGCGCGGCCATACCTGATGCTCTTTCTCCGGAAGAAATAGCGCCTCCGGTCGTCAAGCCCGTCAGCAACGTAGCCGGCGGCCTGCCCGCGGTGCTCAGCGCGGCGAAATATACTTTCAAAGAAATGGGCGCGATGCGCGGCACGCGCACGCTGCTGCAATTGAATCAGAAGCACGGCATCGATTGTCCCGGTTGCGCCTGGCCTGAACCTGACGGCGAGCGTTCGCATTTCGAATTCTGTGAAGAGGGCGCCAAGCACGTCGCCGATGAAGCAACAACCAAGCGAGTCACACCTGAGTTCTTCAAACAGTGGAGCATCAACGCGCTTTCACACCAGTCAGATCAATGGCTGAACGCGCAGGGCCGCATCACGCATCCGCTGGTCTTGCGCGCGGGCGCAGATCACTACGAAGCCATCGATTGGGCGGACGCGTTTGAGTTGATTGCAGCTGAATTGAATTCTCTCGCCGCGCCGGATGAAGCGATCTTTTACACCTCGGGGCGGGCCAGTAACGAAGCCGCCTTTCTTTATCAACTTTTCGTGCGCCAGTTTGGCACCAACAATTTGCCTGACTGCTCGAACATGTGTCACGAATCCAGCGGCACGGGCATGAAGGAAACCCTGGGGTTCGGCAAAGGCACAGTTTCCCTGGCCGACTTTGATCTGGCCGACGCGATCTTTGTCATTGGTCAAAATCCGGGAACCAATCACCCGCGCATGCTGACTTCGCTGATGCAGGCAAAGCGGCGCGGCTGCAAAATCGTGCACATCAATCCGTTGCCGGAGACTGGGCTGGCGCGCTTCAAACATCCGCAGGAAGTTTGGACCTGGCTGGGCAAGGGCACCAAGCTGGCTGATCTTTTTCTGCAAGTCCGGATCAATGGCGACGTGGCTTTGCTGAAAGGAATTATGAAAGAACTGTTCGACGCTGAAGAGCGCCGGCCAGGTAGCGTATTGGATCATGAATTCATAAATAGCCACACGACAGGGTTTGAAGAGTTCAAGGCGGCGCTTAGCCGCAGCCATTGGGGCGATATCCTTGAGCAATCGGGAATCACGAAAGTCAAAATCGAAGATGCCGCGCGAATCTTTATCGAGTCCGAGCGGGTAATCTTTTGCTGGGCCATGGGCCTGACTCAGCATAAGAATGCGGTCGCCAATATCGAGGAGATCGTCAACCTGATGATGCTGCGCGGACAGATGGGAAAGCCCGGCGCGGGTTTGTGTCCGGTGCGTGGCCATAGCAACGTGCAGGGAGATCGCACGATGGGTATCTGGGAACAGCCAAGCCCGGATTTTCTTGATCGACTGGGCACAGAATTCAGTTTTAGGCCGCCGCGACGGCACGGCTGGGATACCGTCCATGCGATCCAGGCGATGCATCGAGGCGAAGCAAAAGTATTTTTTGCATTAGGCGGAAACTTTCTTTCGGCAACGCCCGACACTAAATACACGGCCGAAGCCTTGCGCCGTTGCCGGCTGACCGTGCACGTGTCGACTAAGCTGAATCGCGCTCATTTGATCACTGGCGAGCAGGCATTGATCTTACCGTGTTTGGGGCGCACCGAAATTGACGAGCAGGAAAGCGGACCGCAGATGGTGACCACCGAAAATTCGATGGCGGTAGTTGAAGGATGGGAAGGCCGCCTGCAACCTGCATCGAAAGATCTTTTGAGCGAGCCGGCAATTGTCGCCGGACTGGCGAAAGCAGTGCTCGGGGATCGTTCGTGCGTTGATTGGGAAGGACTGCGAGGGAATTACGATCGCATTCGCGAACACATCGAACACGTCGTCCCCGGCTTTGAAAACTACAACCAACGCGCGCGGCAGCCCGCCGGTTTCTATCTGCCCAATCCTATTCGCGAGTTGAAATTCAATACTGACGATGGGCACGCGCATTTCACTGTCCATGAATTACCTAAGCATGATTTGCAGCCGGGACAGTTTCTGATGATGACCATGCGCAGTCACGATCAATTCAACACCACCATCTATGGCCTGGACGATCGTTATCGAGGAATTCATAACGGCCGCCGGGTGGTCTTTCTTAACCCGGATGACATTCGGCTTAATGGCCTTCATGACGGCCAGACGGTCGACTTGATTAGCCACTTTGAAGGCGAAGAACGCGTCGCGCTCCGTTTCACGGTCGTCCAGTACAGCATTCCGCGTCGCTGCGCTGCGACCTATTATCCCGAGACGAACGTGCTGGTGGCGGTGCGGAACTTTGCGGATAAGAGCAACACACCGGCTTCGAAGTCGGTCGTGATTAGTATCAGAGCTTCGAAGAAGGACGATCGACACGAGTAGCCTGAAAGAGAAACGATCAATGAGCGCCGTAGGCGCGGCAGATGGTAGCCCCGGGCGTAAGCCCGGGGATCAGGCCGCCAGGATGTTCGAGCCCCGTAGGGGCGACAGACAAGAAACCACTCGCCGTATCGAGCAGATAACGTTTCATCGCGAGACCCGCTTGCTACCGCAAGCGGTTCCGTACCGAGGTTTCTCTCAATTGGATCGCTCAGAATCAACTTCTAAAACCGATCTCTACGATCAGCTCGCCGCGCAGCTTTCCAGCCTGCTGGCCGGCGAACGCGATCTCATCGCGAATGCGGCCAACTTCGCTGCGCTGATTTTTCATGCGCTTCCTGATTTGAACTGGGCCGGATTCTACTTCTTGAAAGACGATGAGCTGGTGCTCGGGCCTTTTCAGGGCCGGCCCGCCTGCGTGCGCATCGCGATGGGTAAGGGCGTCTGTGGCACGGCGGCGTCAACGCGAGCCACGACGATCGTTCCCAATGTCCATGAGTTTCCCGGGCACATCGCGTGCGACAGCGCTTCGAACTCGGAAATCGTGGTACCGTTGATTAAAGGCGACCAATTGATTGGTGTGCTGGATCTTGATAGTCCAATCGACGGACGTTTCGATAGCGAGGATGCTAACGGATTGAATCGCCTGGTATCTGTGTTCGTTGAAACGATCGAGTGGCAATAGGTTTGAGCTCCGATAGGAGCGACATGTTGACGGTTAATGCCGCTCCTAAAGGAGCTTGATAAATCAAATTTAGCCGAGAGCTATAAATGTTTCGGCCTTACCGGCCTTTGAGCCACCTCCTGAAGATGACCAAAGAGGAAATCTCACGACCAACCATAGTTGCCGTCAGCGGATTGTCGTCAAACACCGGCAAGACGACACTGATGTGTGATCTCCTCGATCGTCTGCCGGGTTGGGAAGCGATCAAATTGACCCGCGGGCATTATCGTTCCTGCGGTAAGGACCCGCTTGGCTGTTGTGTCAGCGATTTGATTCGTGACGAACCGCTGATTCGCTCTGGGCGCGAAGAGAATTACGAAGCCGGAAAAGACACCGGCCGCTTTTGGGACGCGGGCGCCGCGAATGTGCACTGGGTGATCGCCGGCGAAGAGCAGGTGGAAGACGGAATCAAGCAGGCCCTGTCGCGAGTGCAATCCGCTGATGTCATCGTGGAAGGCAACAGCTTTCTTGATTTTATCGAGGCTGATTTCGCGATCATGTGCGCGCGCGCTGGGGAGAATCGGATGAAAACGTCGGCTCGGCGGACCCTGGCAAAGGCCGACGCGATCTACCTTTCCACGATTGACGATTCGGACGGAGCCAGGGCTCAAGAGCAATTCAACGAGTGGCGCACGGGACTGACGATGGAAATGAATCTCAATGGATTGCCGTTGTTCACGCGGGAAGACATTCCTCTGCTCGTTGAACGAATTCAGGAGAATGTGGAAGCTCTCTGCGCTACCTCTGCGTGCGCTGCATCTTTGCGGTAAACGCTGTTCGCGCGGGGCGGCGCTCATGCAGGCAAGATGCCTGCGCTCCGCCGGCAAGGATGCCGGCGCTCCAAAATGATCACCATACGCAAATCACAAGATCGCGGCCACTTTGATTTCGGGTGGCTGGACACCTATCACACTTTCTCGTTCGATCAGTATTACGATCCGGCGCACGAGCGCTTTGGCAGCTTGCGGGTCATCAACGAGGACCGCGTCCAGCCGGCGCATGGTTTTCCCACGCACTCTCATCGCGATATGGAAATCATTACTTACATTCTCTCCGGCGCACTCGAGCATCGCGACAGCATGGGCAACGGTTCGGTCATTCGCCCCGGCGACGTGCAGCGGATGACTGCCGGCACGGGCGTCTCGCACAGCGAGTTCAATCCTTCTGACTCTGAACCGGTTCATCTCCTGCAAATTTGGATTCTGCCGCAAAGTCCTGGGTTGACGCCCAGTTATGAAGAGAAACATTTCACCGATGAAGAACGGCGCGCCCGGCTGTGCTTGATTGCCTCGAGTGATGGACGCGACGGCTCAGTCACAATTCATCAGGATACGCAGGTTTATGCGGCAGTCCTCGAGGCCGGCAAAACCGCGAGTCACGTCATGGCTGAGGACCGTCACGCCTGGCTTCAAGTGGCGCGCGGCACGATCGGATTAAATGAAATGGAATTACAGTCGGGGGACGGCGCCGCGGTCCGCAAGGAAAGCAAACTCACAATTGCCGCTCACGAGCAGGCAGAAGTTCTACTGTTCGATCTCGCCTAGCCAACCGGCCTTGTCGGTAAGGCTTCATTTCGCTGAATCGAAATGTCCTGGATCGCGCCCAGGAAGCGCGGTGACACATCTAACCAAACCGATACCGGTCTTCTGATTTATTCTTCCGCGCGATTTACTGCGGCCACCGGCGTCTGGACGTCGCGCAATTCTGCAACGGTTTCCTTAATCCTGATGGCCAGCATTTCGATCGTTTCGACCCGCCGGCGGGTCTTGTCGCCGAGTTCTTCGCGCAACATTAGTTGCGCTTGTCCCAGCAACGCAGCGAGCGGGTTGTTGATTTCATGTCTGACGTGCGCGACCAATGCTGCTGCGTCGGTAAGTCTTGTTTCGTAATCGGCGACCAGCGCGCGTAGACGCGCCAATTCGTTCGTGTCGGGGGGCGATTGTGATGCGCTCATTAGCTCCTGCGATTGTTGGTTATGATAAAAGCACGAACGTGAAGTAACGGCATGAGCGCGAGGAATGCCGCCAAGCGCACCTATTCTGCTTTTATTGAAGCACCAAGCGCAAGAACTATTTTCAGAAACCGGTGCCTTCTCCACTGCTGCACATTAGGTGCGCGATAGGAATTAAGGATGCAAGCATGCGCAGTTGACTTGATCAGCGGAGTTACGTAAATTCGATTTCGCTGCTGGGAGGTCGTCCAATGGTAGGACTCCAGACTCTGAATCTGGCTATCGGGGTTCGAGTCCCTGCCTCCCAGCCAAGAAATCTGCACTAGACCGCCCGCTGTCTGTCCTCAACAGGATTAACAGACGTAACAATGAAGGCCGACGGCGGAGGCGATGTGTCGGGAAGGTGAGTTTCCCGGCTATCGGTTAGACGCGATCAAGGGCTTGGTGTTTATTCCTTTGGCCCTTCGATAAAGTTCCTCAGCACGCGCGCCCTTGAAGGGTGCCGAAGTTTCCTGAGAGCTTTAACTTCTATCTGTCTGATGCGTTCGCGGGTGACCTTAAAGTCCTCGCCCACTTCTTCCAGAGTGCGTTCCCGGCCTTCGATATCCAATCCAAATCTCAAGCGGATGACCTTCTCCTCGCGCGGACTCAAGGTTTGCAGCACATTTCCGGCAATGTCCCGCAGATTGGAAGTGATTACCCTCTCGGCCGGACTAACGGTTGATTTATCTTCGATGAGATCTCCGAATTGGGAATCCCCCGCTTCGCCAATCGGCGTTTCCAACGAGATGGGTTGTTGCGTGAGCTTCAAGGCTTTGTTCACCTTCTCAACTGAGGTCCCCATCAGGTGCGCGATCTCTTCGGTGGTCGGTTCGCGTCCCAGGTCCCGCACCAACTCACGCGAGACGGTCCGGACCTTATTGAGCACCTCGATCATGTGCACCGGAACACGGATCGTGCGCGCCTGATCCGCAATCGCTCTGGTAATCGCCTGGCGGATCCACCAGGTCGCATAAGTCGAGAACTTGTAGCCGCGCCGCCAGTCGAACTTATCAACACCCTTCATCAGACCCAGATTCCCCTCCTGGATGAGGTCGAGGAAATTCAAGCCACGATTCTGGTATTTCTTGGCGATCGATACAACCAGGCGCAGGTTGGCTTCAGTTAGTTCATGCTTGGCCTGGGCGGCCTGGGCTTCGCCTATCGCAATCATCCGATGAGAACGTTTGATCTCGGCAGGCGAGACATGATGCTCAGCTTCGATCTCTCTGAGCCGGCGCCGCGCGTCACGAGTGTGTCTGGTGAGATCTTTCTTTTCCTGCTCCTTAATACGTTTCCCGCCCAGCTTCTCTGTATAGTTCTGAATCTGGAGTTCGAGAGAACGCGTCTCTTTCTGGACTCTGTTAACTGCTTCGACCAGACGTTGACGGGCAGCCTCTTTTAACCCAAGGCGTACAATTTCTCGCGCCATTTCAAGTCGAGTTCGCGCCAGCTTGCGTTTGAGCCGCCGTAGTTTTTTTACGTTTTTGCCGCGGTTCAGTTTGTGCTCGCCTATATTCTGAATCCCGGCAATAGTCCGCTGCAGATACTCTGCGGCCTTGTCTTCCTGCTCTTCGGTCTCGATCTCATCAGAGAAATTAACGATCTCGCGGATGCCTATCTTGTGGGCTACCAGTTCATCACCCAGCTTCAAGAGTTCAGCTATCGCGATCGGAGAGCGGGTAATTGCCCGCTCGGCCCGCTTTTGTCCCCATTCGATCCTTTTAGCGATCGAGACTTCCTGTTCACGCGTTAACAGCGTCACCATACCCATTTCGCGCATGTAGAGCCTTACGGGGTCCGACGCCTTATCCAAAACACCAGGCGACAGATCCAGTTCCGCATCCTCCGGCAGACGGTCATCATCTTCATCGGCGGAGAGTTCATTTAGATCTCCCGCGTCCGCAGCCGGAGTTTCGAGTTGCTGTAGCACCTCGTTTATGTCATCCGGCGAGATGGAATCTTCCAAAAGCCCCTCGTCCAGGCTGGTGAACGCAGGCGCAACCGTACCCATCAATCCAATCCCACTTTGTTCCTGTTCAAGCCTAATCAATTAAGAAACCCTCCCTTTTTCTTCCCGCAACATCCATTAACTTTGAAAAGTCCTCGCAGCACCCGGAATCTTTGCTTCTCAAGCTTCTCCTACTTGCCGGCTTCACTCTGTGACTCTCTGGGGATGACCTCGAGACTCAATTTGTCCGTTCGCCTGACCACAACGAGGGTCGATTTGCGCCCGATGCGGTCCTCCATCAGGAGCTTATGGAGATCATCGATCCCGGCAACAGGGCGATCGTCCAGGCCCACAATTATGTCACCTGTCAGCACTCCTGCGTTTCTCGCGGGGCTATCGCCCTCAAACGAGACGACTAGGATTCCAGTTTCAACCGCAAGGTTGTAGTAGCGAACGATCCGGCGCGGCAGCGGAACATTCTGTCCCGCCAGGCCTATGTAACTCCGGCTGACTTTGCCATCGCGAATAAGCCGGCTGGCCACGAACTTGGCGGTATCGATCGAAGTAGCAAAGCAGATTCCCTGGGCCGGCAGAATCATCGCCGTATTCACCCCAATTACTTCTCCGCGAGAGTTAACCAGCGGCCCGCCTGAATTGCCGGGATTCAGGGCGGCGTCAGTTTGAATCACATCATCCATTAATCGCCCCGACTGCGCCCGCAACGAGCGCCCCAGAGCGCTGACGACGCCAGCGGTCACCGTGTACTGAAAACCATAGGGATTACCGATGGCCACGACCAGTTGGCCGACACGAATTTTTTGCGCGTCACCCAGATGAGCCGGCACCAGATTGGGCGCGTTGATTCTGACTATTGCCAAATCAGTGTCCGGATCATCTCCGATTAAATCCGCCTGGAACTGCCGCCCATCCGCGGCGGTTACTTCAATTCGCTTAGATCCGTGCACGACATGACTGTTAGTCAGAATGAAGCCATCCGGAGTAAAGATGAATCCCGAACCGCTGCCCCGGCTTTCCTGCGGTATGCGCCGAGCGTTTCCCGTTCTAGCGTGTCGGACTTCGATATAGACAACCGATGGGCTGACCTTTTCGGCGGCATTGATGACGGCGCGCGAATACGCATCCATGACCTCGTCGCCGGATTCTGAGTGTCCTGACGAAGGTATCGCCGGCCCCATTTGAGAGCCAATCACTTCGTCGCCGAGCAATTCAATTTGAGACTGCATTGACAATTCGAAACCTCGAAAATACCCAGACCACTTCCTTAATACGATGGCGCGCTGCGCGATGTTGCGCCGGCTCGCTTCTTCCTAATCTCGGAGCTTTGAACACCGGGTTTCAAGCGCCGCACGATGTCCTCGATAGTAATTTTGGCTAGCACGCCTTCAATCGCCGAGTCGATTTCTCCCCTCACGTCCTTCAACACGGGTCCAATCGTTGCGCCCACCGGACACCGGTGACTGGGCCGTTTTGGATGCAGCGAAAAAACATCGGTGCCTTCAACCGCCCGGTAAACATCCAGCAGGCGAATTTGCCCGGGATCGCGAGCGAGACGGGAACCACCAGTTGCACCCGTGTGCGAAACCACCAGTTTGTCCTCAGCTAACTCGCACAACATCCGTCTGATTACAACCGGGTTAGTGTTCACGCTCACGGCCATCTGCTCAGACTTGAGGGCCTCGTCATCAGACCAGGCCATCAGCGTCAGGACATGTACGGCGACCGCGAAGCGGCTACTGCTTGACATATCAGCCTAGCACTCCGGAATTCCACTTAGTTTCATTTTGTAACCATTCTAGTTACAATGGCCGGTTTTGTCAACCATCCTGGTGGTGAAGGGGACCGGAACGGGCCTAAAGATTGCCCCATTTTGGCGGGACGCTGTTAGAATGCGGCCATAACGCATGTTTGGAGGCCGAGTCGTACGTCACCCAGGCAGAATAAAAAGTTGAGTAAAGGGCCGCTGGAGGTAAGGCTAGAGCGGGAAAAGAATCCCATCAAGCGCTTACTGATCGTGCTCGGTCCGGGCTTGATTACCGGAGCTTCTGACGACGACCCTTCGGGCATCGGCACCTACACCCAGGCGGGTGCGGCGTTCGGTTTTGCCACTTTATGGACGGCCCCAGCGACCCTGCCCATGATGGCGGCGGTGCAACTCATCTGTGCCAAAATTGGTATGGTCAGCGGCATGGGCCTGGCCGGTGTGCTGCGCAAACACTATGCACGTTGGGTGGTTTACGGTTCCATGTCGCTGTTGGTTATTGCCAACACGATCAATGCCGGGACCGATATCGGTGCGATTGCCGCGGCTGTTAATTTGCTCGTGCCCATTCCCGCTTTGGTCCTTGTCGTGCCCATTGCGATTGGAATTCTGACGGTGCAGATTCTCGGCTCGTACGCATTAATTTCGCGAATTTTTAAGTGGCTGACACTGACGTTGTTCGCTTACATTGGCGCCGCGTTTCTCGCCCAACCGCACTGGCGCGAAGTGCTGATAGGCACGGTGGTCCCCACGCTCCGGGTCGACCATCAATACCTGATGACGCTGGTTGCGATTCTGGGCACAACCATCTCGCCATATCTGTTCTTCTGGCAGGCAAGTCAGGAAGTCGAAGAAGAATTGAACATGGGTCGTCTCACGCTCGCAGAGCGGGAAGGCGCTACCGATCAGGAGATAAAAATTGCCGAGATCGATGTGAACACCGGAATGCTGTTCGCCAGCATTGTCTTTTATTTTGTGATTCTGGCATCGGCGGCAACCCTTCATGTCGCTGGCAAGACAGATATTCAAACCGCGACTGATGCAGCTGAAGCTCTCAAGCCCTTATCCGGCGGCGCGGCCAGCATTCTGTTTGCGCTGGGGCTGATCGGCTCAGGCTTTCTGGCAGTGCCAGTGTTGACCGGATCGAGTGCTTATGCCATCGGCGAAGCTTTTGGATGGAACTGTGGCCTGGATGAAAAACTACGCACAGCGCCCCGCTTTTACGCGGTGATCATCGTTTCTACTTTGATTGGGATGCTGATCAACTTTCTCAGGATTCAGCCGGTGACCGCGCTTTTTTGGACGGCGGTAATCAACGGCGTGCTCGCTCCTCCTTTGCTGGTGATGATCATGCTGGTATCGAACAACAAAGAAGTCATGGGCAAGCGAGTCAACGGAAGATTGACAAATTTTATCGGCTGGACTACGGCTGCGTTGATGTGCGCGGCCGCTCTGGGGATGTTCGTGACGTGGGGAAGATAGCTGGACGGGTACTGTGCAAGTGAAGAAGTGGCACGGGCCTCCCGCCCGTGAAGACACGCACAAGATGCGCGTGCCACAGCAGAACGAAACTATGGTAAGTGAAAGTTCTGACGGCAAATCTGAGTTATGCAACTTTGCTGGATTTCTTTCACGCGTTCGGGTGGGAGCTGCCATGCTTTTGCGCGAGTCAAGGCGTTGATTAACTCTCGCTCGACGGTGCCCTGCAAGTTAGTTTCGGCCTCGGCGCGACGATCGCTCCAATCCTTCCGCCAACCTTCCAACCTCGCTTCAATAATTTTCTGGTCGGCCGCTGATCCGTGCAAAGAGATCAGATATGCCGCGGTGCCCGCTATTTGCGGTTCGTCACTTTCCAATCGTTTTCTCAACAGCGCGTCGAGTCCATCTGAAAAGTACAGGCGAGTCAGATCAGGAAGGAAGTTGAAATCTTGACCCGGTGCCAGTGTTTCCAGTGTCTCTTCGATCAGAGACAGAGCCTCGTGTTCGTTATAGCGCGCGGCATAGGCGAGTAAGCCCGCCCGTGCTTCTGTCGGCAGTTTTTTCCCGGTGCTCCGGTAGACCTCGATCAAGTCCTGGTAAATCACTTCCGTCCCGTAACGGGCAGCCAGAAAAGTTTTCTGTCTCAGATATACCTGATCAAAGTTTGCCTTCGATGACGCCAGGTGCTGGATTTGTTCCCGTAAAGCCGAATCAACCTCCGGCAAAGTCTTGTCACTCAAACTTCCCAGGACTTCGAGATCTACCAGCGACGTCGGATCGCGAATTTCTGAAATCACATACAGCCGGGCCTCATCAGGAGCGATCTCAATTAGACGTTTCAGCGCCGAGTCATGAATGTTTTTGCTCGCTATTCCCGTACTGACCAGCATCTTCTTAAGCGACGGAACCAGCCCGGGATCACGCAATTGATCCCAGTAAACTCGAAGCAAATATTCCTGATCGAATGGATGCAAACTGTCGAACTGCTGCAACAGCACGCGGCGCGTCTCGCCTAATAAGGCACCAGCAGCCTGCGGGTCTTTGGGCGGGTGCGTCAGGATGGTCATAGCCGTCGTGTTCTGGCTTTTTCCGCTGCGCTTCGACAAGCCCGCAGCCAGTTCTGTGACATAAGCATCTTGAATCGCTCTCGATCTTGGATCGCCATTTGGCTCGAGGACTGCGCTGGCCGGCGGCTGCTTACTGAAGACCCCGCCGCCTTCACGAAGCTGCCGCAGGGTTGTAACTGCACCAAGCAGGCCCGACGTTACCGGCGTCTCAGGATTGCGCATTGCGGCTTCGAGCAACTGAAGTACGAGCGCCCTGTTTCGCGCGATGAAAAGCCCGCGGTAGATATTTCCGAAGTAGTTACCCGATCGTCCCTCTGAATTAACGAAACGGCGCACCTTCTCTCGTGACGACACATCGCCGCTAAGCAAAGACAACTCTTTGGATAGTTTCTCCTCGGCTTGCACGCCGCTCGCCGCATTGAGCCCATCCGAAAGTCGCCTGACTTCCTTCTCTTCATCGGCATCGCTCATCGCTTCAACTTCAAAGCTGACCTCGTTTGTTGTCATAGCAACAGGAGCCTCGGTGGAAGAACTGGGCGATGCTCTGCTAGTGGCCACCTTGACGGAGTATCGACCCGGACGATCGATGCGGATTGTGTCATTGAGCAGAAGTGAGACGCGGGTGGGCGTACTTGAAATTGTGACTGACGAGAGAACGTCGCGAAAGCCTCGACTCCCGCCCATGAATTCCTCAAGCCAGTGGGTAACTCCGGAATCCGGTGATATGGAAATCGCGTCGCTGCCGGTTTCGAAACCGTCGGGGATGGTGTCGGCCTGATAGCCACCTCGATCCGCAGTAAATTCCAGGACGAGCATGATAGGCTCACCAATGCGAAACGTAGTTCTGTTTTCAGCCAGGACTAGTCTCACGTGGACATCGCTGACTGGAACCTGAGCGAACGTGAGGGTAGCCGAAGCTAGCCAGATTGTTACAAGGACCAAATAAGCAAGCTTGCTCCGCATCTTTGTCACTCCATTTCAATCCATTCGAGAATGGAAGCGTACTCAAGGTTGCTTGTAAATCGTGCCGTTTTTAATTACGAATCGCACGCGGCGCAGGGCCGAGATGTCATGGCTCGGATCGCCTTCGACCGCGATTAGATCGGCAAACAGCCCCACCTTTACTCGCCCAATTTTATCTTCCATGTGCAGCACGCGCGCGTCGATCGAAGTAGCGGATCGGAGCGCTTCAATGATTGGCATTCCCCAACTCACCATCGTTTCGATCTCGCGGGCATTGTCTCCGTGGGCGAACACGCCGACGTCGCTGCCGCTGGCAATCGTAACACCGGCGTCGAGGGCCTGTTTGAATACAATCTTTTTCTTTTCAATGTTAGGACCGCTGGCGACTGAGAGCGTCGGACACAGCGCCGTGCCACGTTCTTTCATCAGGCGAAAGAGTTCAGGGGTCAGGCCGTCGCCGTGCTCGATCGTTTCGACGCCGGCGAGAATTGCGCGACGCGCGCCCTCGGTGCTCGTCGAGTGCGCCGACACCGGAATGCCTGCGCTCTTCGCAACCTCAACCGCCAGCTTCAATTCTTCCAGTGTGAAGGTCGCATGAGCTAATCCACCCGCGCCCCAGCGATAATCGGCATAAACCTTGACCCAATCCGCGCCTTTGCCAATCTGTTCGCGCACCACGCGCGCGAGGCCATCGAAGCCATCGGCTTCTTCGGCGCCCTGCGGCACATTCCATTCGGGCGCATAACCCTTCGGACCATAGCTTCCGGTCGCCACAATCGCGCGCGTGGCTACGATCATTCGAGGTCCGGGAATGATCCCCTGCTGAATCGCTTGCTTTAAACCGACGTCGGCATATCCGGCTCCTTCAGTTCC
>WNFQ01001547.1_pt1 | contig 25875 bp, 28 predicted proteins | sample 5400171 | NCBI WGS metagenome assembly WNFQ01 (sample SAMN13153356, study PRJNA577476) | soil metagenome | isolation source: 20 cm soil under Madrone tree | place: USA:California | collected 2016-06-14
GTGTTAGTCAAGCGTTAGTCAAGTTATTAGTCAAGCGGCAAACCGTTCGCAGCCGACATTAGGGCAAGTATAAGTCAAGTTTTCAGTCCAGAGTCCCAAAGGGGGACTGTACCCTCGTTAAAATGGTCTATTCAGAGAGTCGAATGTATAAAAAATGGCAAAAATATACATTTAATGGATTGAATGCATGCCGCGCATACATGGCCAGGGTTCGATGTTTTGGGGCTGTAGCAATTATCCCGGCTGCCGAGGCACGCGAGCGATCTGATTATTCTTCGATTGCGCCGCTTATTTTTCGCAGGTGTTCCCGAAACGTGTAACTCGGATCGGCTGCTCGTTTCTCGAGATATCGTGCAAACGCCAACTGTTCCCGCAGCGAGTGCCCGCTTTTGATCGCCTCCGCCTGATGCCGTTCTCGCTGCCAGATTTCGCGCGCAACCGACAGCAGTTCATCGATGCGCTCGGCAGCGACAAACAGACAACCATCGTCGTCGGCAAGGACGACATCGCCAGGTTCGACCAGGAAGTTACCGAAGCGTGCGGAACGCAACGCGGAGGGATCACGAGGGTCGAGCCGCTGCGGGCCGCAAGGACACGCCCCATAACTGAAAATAGGCAAGCCGATCCGCCGGAGCTCCGGCGTATCGCGATGCACGCCCCAGGCCACAATTCCAGCTAAACCGCAGTTCTCAGCCTCGAGCGCGGTTAAATCGCCGATGCAGCCTTCGTCCAACCGGCCGCCGTTATCGATTACCAGGACCTCGCCCGGTTGCGCACCCTGCATTGCTTCCAAAAAAACATCGACGCTTCCAAAATGTCTGGCCGGCAGCGCCGGGCCGGCAAGACGTTGATTGTCGATAACCGGTCGAATGCCAGGCGGGCTGATTCGGAGCGGAATCTTCAGACGCAGAGCGGCATCGGCGATGAGCGGAGTAGAAAGTTCCGCAAAAGCGTCAGCCAGCAATTGCGTTTTCATACTGCGCAACCTGCTCGCATTCGCGCGGCTTTGCAAAGAGAGGAAGCGGGTTCCGCAAAGGAGGAAGTAAAAAGGAAGAATTAGGAAATTGGGAATCAAAGAAAAGTAGGAATTAGGAATTAAGAAGGCAGAATTGGATCGGAAATGCAGACCGAAAAAAAGGATTTGCGGGATCGGACGAAGCGATTTGCGCTGCGCATCATCGAAATGTTTTCGGTGATACCGAAAAGCACGCAAGCGCAGGTTCTTGGAAAACAGGTCCTGCGTTCGGGCACATCAGTTGGGGCAAACTATCGCGAGGCCTATCGCAGGCGTAGCAAGGCGGAGTTTGTCGCGAAGTGTGGCGATTCGCTGCGCGAGCTTGAAGAAACCGCCTACGGGCTTGAACTGCTCGTCGATGGAAAGATCGTCGCGCCAGAAAGGCTTTCAGCTCTCCGCCGGGAATGCGACGAACTCATCGCGATTTTTGTTACGATCCTGAAGCGATCGAAGGAAATTTCTTAATTTTTCCTTCATCCTTCTAACTTTGCGACGCACGATCCGGAAAATAATTTTCAAAGCCCAAGAGTCGGCGGCGCACGATAGTGAGTGATCGACGGGGCCAAAATTTTTGGGAGATACGAATTATATAGGATGAAGGGAAAAATAATGAGGATACTGACATTAACAGTAATATTGGGGTTACCGCTCATGGCGTTAGGCCAGACAGCGGAGCCACAACAGACGCAGGGGCAGACGAAAGAAACGGAGGCGACAGCGCCGGCGAAAGGGAAGAAAATGCGCGCCGCGCAGGAGCCGAACAAGCCGCAGGCAAAACCTGAAACGGGCACAAACGTACGTGGACAGACGGACGTTAAGGGCCGCGCTCCGGACGTAAACAGGAATGAACCGGGCGCACGTTCGAGCACGAGCCAGACGAACAAGAATGAACCTGGGACGCGTTCGAGCACGAGCGAGACCCAGACGAACGTGAACACGAATCAGACGAGGGTGAACGTGCAAGAGTTCAAGTCGCGTCACAGCGAGGTGTTCAGTCTTGGGCGGCATCCGAAAGAGTTCTTCGTCCAACGATTCGGGGCGAACCATTTCCGGTTGATCGCGAACACGTACTTCGTCTTCGTGGACGGGTGCTGGGTCGCAGTTGACGTGGACGGCTTTGTATATACGGAGCGGGTGATCTGCGCGGGCGATCCGGAGTTTATTGAAGTGGATTAGCGCATTCGCTGCTCGGCACAAAAGCGCTCCGCTGAAATGCGGAGCGCTTTTTTTGCCGTCAACCGGCTCTTGCACGAGCGGTTTCGGGACCGACGCGCGACGCGAGAATTTATTTCGTCCTGCGCCAGACAATATCTTGTTGCCGGTAGGAGAACCAAATGCCAGCGATTGCACGAAGTATCTTTAGGCGATCTATGCGCGGACCGGGACGGAAATCGCTCCGACGCTTGAATAGACCGCGCACATTCAACGACTAAATATTATTATTATGAAAAAATTATTTACCAGTTTACTGATAGGTTGTTCGCTGGCACTGGCTGGCGCCGCGATGGCGCAGCAGCCGGACCAGCAATCATCACCAACAAAGAAGAAAAAGCAGGGCGCTGCCCAAACGAACGCGGCTGAAGCACAGCCCGGCGCGAACGCGGCGAAGCCTGAGGCCACGGCCGCGAAGCAGCACGGAGCGATGAAGGAACGCGGCGCGACGAATGAGCCCGGAGCTACGAATGAGCCGGGTGCAGCAAAGGGCCGAAAAACCCGAGCGGGCCAGGAATCTGCGACCGGCGCCCAAACGGGAACGAATGTTTCCGGTCAACCGACTGGCAGTCCGACGAATGAGCCGGCTGCAGGAAAAGGCCGAAAGGGTCGGGCGAGCCAGGAATCTGCGACCGGCGCCCAAACGGGAACAGATGTTTCCGGTCAACCGGCCGGCGGTGCGACGCCCGAGCGCGGCGCAGGAAAGGGCCGAAAGGGCAAAGCGAGCCAGGAATCTGCGACCGGCGCCCAAACGGGAACAGATGTTTCCGGTCAAGCAGCCGGCGGTGCGACGCCCGGCGCGGAGCAGCCGAGGAAAGGGATGAAGGGACATGCTGCGAAGACATCTGCTACTCCGGCAACGACTCCGGCAGCGGCCACGGGTGCAGTGAGTGCTACTCCGGCGGCAGCGTCGGCCAGTGCAGCTCCGTCAGTTCCGGCAGCCGGCCCGCAAAACGCGCAGGCTAATGTGGCGGGCGGGACGAAGAAAGCGGATCCGCAGAAGGTGCAGCAGGTCAAGGCTCAGGCGCAGCAGATCAAGGCGCAGCACGCGAACTTCCGCGCGCAGCCAAAACCGCAACAGGTTCCGGCGGTTACCTACAACCAGAACTATCGGATTCAAGGAAGCGACCAGTGGCAGGGTCCGCAATACGACGTATTCCGCTCGTATCATCCGGAACGGCACGATCAGGGCTGGTATCGGTCACGTTACAACCGGGTGGAGCTGATCGGTGGCGGTTACTATTACTGGAACAACAACGGCTACTGGTATCCGGCATGGGGTTACAATCCTTCGGCCGAGTATTATGCCTACGACGGCCCGATCTATGTGGGTCAACGTGCTGAGCCACCAGACAAGGTGATCGCCGACGTGCAGACTGAGCTGCAACAGATGGGCTATTACCAGGGTGAGGTGGATGGATTGCTCGGGCCGTTGACCCGGCAGGCGCTCACCGCCTATCAGGCCGATCAGGGGCTTACCACGACGGCGGTGATCGACGAGCCGACACTCAATTCCCTCGGGTTGAGCTAATCGAAGCTAAACTATTAACGAGAAGCCGCCGGGGCGCACGAATGCCTCGGCGGCTTTTCTGTTTTAGGCGCCAGGAGTCGACGCGCGTGTGTTGGCGCGCGTTAACGTCGTTGCGTGAATTTCGATTTCATTCCAAGCGACGCTTATTCAGTCAGCTTCGGAACGTGCTCATCTTCGTATTTCTCGATGAGCACCCCTAACACGTCCATGAGCGAAGCGAGCGGATGATTTTCGTCTTCGCCGACTTCGTCGCTGAGGCGATCGAGTAGCTGCACAAGGTCCCGGTAATCCTTTTCCGTGTGAGGCACGCGCACTGCCCGAGAGATCGGTGGCCAGGCCTTTGTCACTTTTTCCAGTTCGGCGACTGACATATTATTTCTTCCATTGGCCGGCGTCATACTCCTGGTGAGTCAACACGTGGCGAATGTAAATCTTGTTTCTATTATAATGCACCGCGGCGACCAGTCGAACTTTGTTGCCTCCAATATTAAACACCGTGAATTTTCCAACCTGGTCAGCGTGAGGAAAGATCTCACGCAGTTGTGCGGAATTGAGAAACCGGCCTTTACGCGTGATCGCGTACCACCGCGCAAGAGACGATTTGGCGTCCGGATGTTTTTCCGCGAACTCGTTCAAGCGCTTTCGCGTAATGACGTGCATTATGGGGGCGCAACGCTAGCCGAAACTTTTTCCGATGAGAAGGGAGAAGAATTGTATCTCGGCTGCTCCCCCCGCGCTCGACCGCTAAACACTCCTCCCAAGTCGCGAGCCTCGCCCACCGGCCATGTCGCTCATCCCAGTCGCTCCATTGCCGATCGCGGATTTGTGCGGAACGTTCGGAAACGTGGCGAATGACAGGTTATTTTATGAAGCGATTTAGCGTCCTCTTCCTGACGATTTCCGCGGGCGTAACTTCCGTCTGCGCTAATTTGGGTGATGGCGGTGACAGAATTGACGATTTATATGGCAACCTGGTCGAGCGACATTTAGTCGATGATGGAAAGGTCAGCACTCTTTATCATAAGGATCGATATCTTTACTTCGTGGTCTTCGACAATGGCGTGAGCGTTTTGGAAAAGTATTCGCACATCAAGGGTAACGATCTTTCCGAAAAAGAGATCGCAAGATTCCTAAAGGCGAATTCCGGCGGCGCGAAGTGGACGCCGGGCAGCGCCTCGAAGGAAGGTCGCGAGTTCAAACGCACCGATCACAAGGCTGAGGCAACGTACGGCAAAGTGGATGACCGTCCCACGTTGACGGTGCGGGAACTTTCTACCAAAGGCGCAATTAAGAATTGAGAAGGGGAAGCGCCGAAGGCGCAAGTAAGAAGTAAGATTTAAGAAGGAAGAAAGAGGAAGGAGAAAGAATTGCGGATTGCGGAATGCAGAAAGCGGAGAGACTAATTGGGCCGCTTATCTCAGATGCGGAGTCGGTTTTTCAGCACGCCAGGCTTTATCTTCCAGTGGCGCTCGGTGGTGGCTGTTTGGGCTGGCGGCGCAGGCCCCAAGACAGATCGCCAGTCATCACGTAGGTGATCATAGCAAGCAGCATCAGGAACACAGCGACCCAAAAAATCCAACTGTGGTGCACTCGCTTCCAGCGAGGACGATGATCATGGCCGCCGTGGTGCTCGTGATTATGCTTTGTCTCATTCATAGCTTCCTAGTTTCCTCGATCGATCAATATCCGGCAGAGCAAAGTTATAATTTCGCTTGCCATACTCATCTTAGGGCAATGAATAATTTAAAGAAAACAAAACCAATGAAACCTATTCAGCACACCTGGAAAGTTCTTGCCTTCCTGATTCTACTTCCGCTCCCGATTTCGTTCACCAAAGCGCAGACGGTTTGGCTAAAGGAACCGATCCTGACCAATGCCAAAATCACTTCCACCGGAGAGCTTGAGATTGTGCCCTCCAAAGCTTCCTCACAACATGATTTCGAATTTTTAGCCGGTAAGTGGACCATGCATAATAAAAAACTGAAGACACGGTTGAGTAATTGCACCGAATGGGAGGAGTTTGAATCGACCGATGAAAACTTCGGCATGATATTAAACGGCATAGGCAACACCGATATTTATAAGTCCACATTGGATGGAAAACCCTTTGAAGGACTAACGCTTCGATTGTTTAACCCAAAGACAAGACTATGGAGTCTTTATTGGGTTCCGAGTAACACAGGGGTAATGGACCCGCCTGTTGTAGGTTCGTTTGAAGGAAATATCGGCAAGTTTTATGGTAAAGATGTTTTTCAAGGCAAACCGATATTGGTGGTGTTTGTGTGGGACAAAACCGATAAAGATAATCCCGTATGGAGCCAGGCATTTTCGCCTGATAATGGTAAAACCTGGGAGTGGAATTTCACGAACGTATCACATCGAATAAAATAAATAGGAAAGAGGCTTATAAAATTGGAAGAGCGGGAACGAGGAAGTCAATCCGTCCTTCGGCGGATCAGAGATCAGGGTCTAAATCCGATGCGGGGCTTTGGAGGCGACGGAGGCAAGGCTGGCGGGTCAATTACGTCCAGCACCCGCTGCAAAATTGTCACAATAACGGCCTCGTGAACATCCAGTCGTTTTTTTAGTTCCTTCTCAAGCGATGCGAGTTTTTGAGCCAACTCGCGCTTGTCGCCGAGCAACGCGCGCATTTTGAGAAAAGCCCGCACGACAAAAACGCTCATTTGAACCGCTCGTGCGCTATTGAGCACATTAGCAGCCATGATCGCACCATGCTCGGTGAATGCGTAGGGCAGGCGACGACGACCTCCGTGCCCAGAACTTGAGGTGCCAATTTGGTACTTCAAGTTGTTCCATTCATGGGAAGAGATTTGAAACATGAAATCTTTCGGAAAGCGATCTGCGTTGCGTTTGACAGCGCGGTTTAATGATTTGGTCTCCACGCCGTAAATCCGCGCGAGATCAAAATCCAACATTACCTTTTGTCCTCGAACCTCATGGATGAGTTCATCCAGTTTAGGCACATTGGCCAGTCGCCTCTTTTTCACGGTCTGGACAGTAACCGGATCGACTCCGGGAAATAAGGATTAAAATTGACGAACGGCCAGTGGCGAGTGATTGCAGCGTGGTCAGTAGATGAATGGCACCAAGCGCCAGCGGGTGTGTCGTTGATATGCGCGATATTGGTCGCCGAATTCGCGAACGAGAAAATCTTCTTCGGCGCGGATGCGCGCAATGATGGGGACGCACATCGCCGCGGTTAGGAGCAGACCGATGATGCTGCGAAAGACGAGCGCCCAACCTGCCATTGCCAGTAACGCTCCGAGATAGCTCGGGTGCCGGACGAACCGGTAAAAGCCGTCGGTCTTCAGGCGGTGACCGGGTTGCAGCGCGACGAAGATGCTGAACCGGTGGCCGAGCTCGAAGACGGTGGCGACGCGCGCGAATCCGCCAATGGCGGTGATGATCAGCCCGAGGTAGCGGACAGGGTCGCCGTCGATCGTCCAACGGTCGAGATGATCCAGATGCGGCGGCAACCACGCGAACGCGATGGCGATAATAATCAACGGAATGAAAATCCAGCGACTGCCGGGATCTTCGCGCCGGCCGATTCCGAGACCGCTGCTTCCGGAGAAGGCGTAAGCGATTGCGCCGGCCAACGTGAGAATGATCAGGCCGACACGTGCCGGATTGGCAAAGAAAGTTGTCCAATCGCCCCACCCCCAAATCGTGAGCGCAAGAAACGGCAACGTGCCGCCGATTCCAAAAGCGAGATTCTTAACGGTCTGATTCAAAAGTAAGAATTAAGAATGAGGATGAATGTAGAAGGATGAACTAAGAATTGGGAAGACGAAACAGATCGAAGTAAGAACGAAGAATGCAAAATGAAGAAAACTGAGTTTTTAAAGCAGGACGTGACAGCAGAAGAGAGATCATTGTTAGAAAGGCTGGACGCGATTGTCGGATCGGAGGAAATCCGTGCGCAGATTTATCCGATTGTTGAGCGCGTTCGCACTGCGCTCGCGCGAAACCAGAAAGCGCAGATGACTTGGGAGCTGATTCCCCTAACGATTTACGGTGGCGCGTTGCCGTCAGAGATTCGCTCCAGCTGGGTTTTCGTCCTGCGCGCAGGCGCGACCACTGGAGCAGAACGCCATCCGAACAGTCATCAACGAATGATGTCGTTCGAAGCGGCTGGAGATTTGCAAGTCCAGACCGGGGCGGATGGCGGCCAGGGCCAGTGGCAGTCCAACTTTTTGGTCAGCGACCCGGACGCGCCACTGGAACGGCGTTGGATTTCGATTCCTCGAAACGTCTGGCACCAAGTTGTGGTGCCGGAGGGCCGTGATTGGGTGGTGGTTTCCTTTCACACTGTTCTGCCAGAGGAACTGATCGAGGAGCGACCAGATTCCAAAGACGCGGGCGGAACGAAGCAGATGCTCTATCTGGGGCCCGACAGAGATTAGAGAGTTCTAACGTTCCTCTGTATATCAGGTGGAAAATTGCGCGCGCACTTCCGCTGAGACGCGCATCGGCCGGCCAGTTTGAGCATTGATAGGACACCAGAGGGTGCGCGCGTTCGACAAGAGTCGACCATCGCTCTTGCGCCGGATTTCGGTGAAGCGTTCGAAGGTGAGCCGAGTTGCCTTGCCCACCCATGTGCGAAGCACAACTTCGTCACCGAGCGTGGCCGGCGCTTTGTACTCGATCTCGTGGCGCAACACGATCCAGCCAATGGTATCCTGTGCTTCGCGGCTGGTGATTGCTCGCCAATGTGCGGTGGCGACATCCTGGACCCATCGCAGGTAAACGGTGTTGTTGACGTGATTTTGCTCGTCGATGTCGGCCGCAACGACCGGGACGATCATTTCAAAAGGCGAGGACGACATCAGAAACCGGATCAGTTAGAAGGACGGATTAAGAATCAAGAAGAAGAATTCGCTAATCAGGAATCCAGGAAAACAGGAAATTGCGGACAGAAAGCAAAGACAAACAGGAAAGAAGAGAGGAGGGATTGGGAGCCGCGACCCGAAATAACTTCACAGTTGCAAGCGTTGCATTAACTGTTCGCGAATTTGGGCGGCGAGCTTCGGATCCAGGCGGCTCAGGATTTTCTCCCGACGCTCGCGGTCCATTGCCGCCAGTTCCCGCACGAGTTTGTCCCGTGTTTTCCATTTCGCATAACGGCTCCAGCCGATGCCGATCGCCAGAAGCGCGGAGATTATCCAGACGGTAATGTCGCGTTCGGTGATCATGAGGGCAGTTAAGAATTAAAAATTAAGATTCAGGAAGGCGGGAAGAGAAAAAAGGCGGCACGCGAAATTTATTTTGTTTTGCGCCAGACAACGTCTTCGTTATTTCGGCGGTCAATGAGAGCGTCGACCTTTCCGTTGGCGTCGTAACGGAAGAGGATCCGGCCTTCGACCCCTTTGCGGAAGAAGAGATCGGAAGTTTCGGGGAACAGTTGTTCCTTTTTGCCTTTGCGTTCGACGAACAAGTTTTCGCCCTCGGCGGTAACCGATCTTGTTTGACCAGGCGCAAGCTCGTAGATGCCGATGAAGTCTCCGAACTTTTTCGGATCGATTCTTCCTGTGGCTGGGTCTTCGTAATAACGGTGTGCCTGGCTGGCGATGATCTGCCAGTTGCCGTTGCGTCGCAGCCACGTGTCGGTGATGTGATAACGCGCCGTCAGATTCTGGCCGAAGATAGTTTCAGTTTCATTAGCGTCGTAGCCCAGAACGGCGGTGTCGCCGATAATCCGGCTTTGAACATTGCCGATCTTAATCGCACCGGAATATCCGGCTGGCATCGGTGTGATGTCGGCAACCAGTTTCGTTTTGTCCATGGTGCGGCCTTTCTCGTCGGAGAAGATGCAGTCGTCGGCGAAATATTTTTTCCAAGGTCCACTTGAGTGATCGGGACATCTGCTGCGTAAGCGAGGGTGGTAGCAAAGATGATGACGAGCAAAAGTTTCATAACGTTAATCATAGCGGAAAACGCCGAGCGCCCGAATCTCAATTCAATCGCAGAGTGCAGAAGCGCGTCTTTCTCCGAGCAGGTCGGGCGACCTTACAGCCTTCCTGCGCAAAGTGCTCTAGCTGCGTTACCGCTTACGCGCGCGCGTCCTTTTTGATTTCAATTCGAGCATTGTGCCGCGGCAGCATGCGGCGCCACAATGACATTCGAACTCCTGCATTAATTCTTCGGTGGTGGGTTCGTCGATTTCCAACGCGTAATCGTAAAAGAGTTCCTGGCCGGGTTCGATATCGCGCATCGCGTAGATGAAGACGCGGTCGTCTTCCTCGATGGCTTCGCAGTTTGGGTCGCAGCAATGGTTGATCCAGCGCGCGTCGTTGCCGCCGATCTCCGGATTGATTACTGCGCCGCTTTCGAGGCCGAAATTGAATGTGTGCGGATCGTTCTCGTCGTTGGGAGCGCTCTCCCAGGAGACGCGTTGCCCGGTATATTCGATAATCCGGGTGCCTTCGGGGATGGACTGCGTCGCGTAAACGCCGCGACCGTGCACACTGGACTCGCGAACCTCGATCCGTCCGGCTGGCTTTCGAGTTTTGGTTTTCTTCGGCATGCGGCGGAATTAAGAATTAAAAAGGAGGAAGGAAGAGAGAACAAAAGGAAGTCCAAATAAACATCGCGATACCACCGAAAGCATCTGTGAGAACGATGAACGATCAGATCAGAGAGAAGGATGAAAGAAAAAATTGGAGGTCAGAGAGATTATGGAGATCAATCGCAGGAAAAGGAAGGACATGAGTACCGATTCTAACGCAAACAATGATGGCGTAAGTCGCCGGGAATTTATCGGAGCAACTCTCGCAAGTAGTGCCGCGCTCTTTACCGGCGGACTGAGTTCTCTCGTTCCAAGATCGATATCAGGGGCAACGGCGAGCTGGATCGAGGCGACGATACCCGATCTCCAGGCATTGATGAATTCGGGCGCGCTTACCAGCGTGCAGCTTACGACCAATTATCTGAATCAGATCGCGAGCCTTAATCCTCTCCTTGGTGCAGTGATCGAGACCAATCCGGACGCTCTGGCGATTGCCAAAAAACTGGATACCGAACGCCATTCTGGCCATCTACGGGGCCCGCTCCACGGCATTCCTGTGCTGGTGAAGGACAACCTTGCAACTCAGGACAAGATGCAGACCACAGCAGGGTCGTTTGCGTTGGTGAACAGCATAGTTCCAGCAGACTCGGTGGTGGTGACTCGTTTGCGCGCAGCCGGCGCTGTCATTTTGGGCAAAGCAAATCTTTCCGAGTGGGCGAATTTCCGTGGCAACGCACCCTTCAACGGCTGGAGCGCCCGCGGCGGTTTCACGCGCGATCCGTATCTCCTTAGTTTCGATCCATGTGGGTCCAGCTCCGGTTCTGCTGTCGCGAGCGCGGCGAATCTTTGTGCGACCGCGGTTGGCACTGAAACAGACGGATCGGTTGTCTGCCCTTCAGGAAACAATCTGAATATGGGGCTCAAGCCGACGGTGGGATTGGTTTCTCAAGACGGAATTATTCCGATCGCGCATAGTCAGGATACGGCTGGCCCAATGTGCCGTACCGCCACTGACGTGGCGATCATGCTTGGCGTCATGCAATCGCCGTTTGGTCCGGTGAGCGGGCAACCGCTGCCGAGCGATTACACGCAGTTCTTGAAGCTTGGATCATTAAAGGGTGCCCGCATCGGCATCGATAGCCGTTATTTCTCACATGCCTTTGGCGGTGAACAGGATCTTGTCGCAGTGGCGAAGAAAGGTCTGGACGCAATGCAAAGCCTCGGCGCCACCCTCGTGCAGACTGATACGGGCAATCCGTCTCAGCAGAATTTTAAGTTTTACAACGACGAATTCACGGTTCTGCTCTACGAGTTTAAGGTCCAAATCGCGCAATATCTTGCCGGTCTAGGCAACACAACGATGCGTACGCTGGCTGATTTGATCGCGTTTGATATCGCGAATTGCCCGGAGGAAATGAAATACTTCGGCCAGGAAGTCTTCGAACTCGCGCAGCAGACCAGCGGGAATCTGAACGATCCAGCTTATCTGACTGCGAGAGCGGATAATTTAACGTTTGCGAGAACAAACGGAATCGACGCGGCACTGAAACGCGACAAACTGGATGCGATTGTCGCGCCTACCTATAGCTTTGCCTCGTCCCTGCCGGCAGTGGCAGGTTATCCAAACTTGTCGATTCCGGTCGGGCTCACGCCGGAAGGGAAACCGGCTGGTCTCTGGATGTATAGCGGATTTCTGAAAGAACCAACGCTCCTCGCTTTTGCATACGATCTCGAGCAGGCGATCAAACCGCGGACGCAACCAGGGCTCCTCGGCTCCGTGCCGCCGGAGCCGCCTGACGCAGGCATCTGCGCCGCGCTGACGTCGGCAGGGCCGACGACGCAGCCTCAGCTCGTCAATGGGAAAGCGCAGACGTCGCGTCATCTCGGGACTGGGAAACCGTTAAGCCCCTGACCGCTTGGACAGACGTTCGCACGTTGAGCGCAAGCGATGACGGATTGCGAAATTTCGAAACGCGGAGGCTCGCCTATGGCTCCAGATGAAGCTCGGATAAAGAGTAGATGCGATAATGTTATGGTGTGAAGCTATCTTGGGCAGCGGTTATTTGACGTGACTGGGACGAGGGCGAGATTTTCTCGATGATTCTCTGTAGAGGAATCTTCCTCACTGTTCTGTGCACTAGTGTTGCGCTCGCTGCGTGCCCGTTAGCGCGAGCTCAAGATGCCACTTCGGCAACTCTTCAGGAATTTCCAAAGAAGCTCGCGGCAACACCAACCCCACGCCCGAAAAAGCCAACCCCGGAACCGAGCCTGGAAATTTCAACTGGGGCGCCAACTGGGACGCCAAGTCCAAAGCCTGCTCCGGCCGCCGAGCAAACGCCGACTGCGGAAGAGGTGGCAACACCTGCCCCGGAACCAGAAAAGAAAATCGGTGAAAAAAGGCACCCAACTTCCGGTGCAAAGCCCACTGAACCTCCCGTTGCGGGCCTGATGTCCCTGTCGGCTGCACAAGCTATCGCGGTCAGGGCACCTCTCCCCGAGTATCCCTACCAAGCAAAGCGGGCCCATATCACTGGGAGCGGCGTTTGCGTGATGACAGTTAATACTGCGAGCGGCAACGTCACCAATGCGATGATGGCGGAAAGCACGGGGGATGGGATTCTCGACTACGTCACGATCCATACTTTTCAAAGGTGGCGTTTCAAACCCGGCACGGTGTCGCAGGTTCGGGTGCCAATCAGCTATGAATGACATCATGTTCGTTTCGTTCCAGGGCGGAAGGACGAAATTGGAGAATCCGGATTTGCCGAAGTGATTTTCTGAGCGATAGTGGGAATAAGCGTCTGCATTTCGGAATTCGGGATTCGGATTTCGGAGAGGGGTAAGAGCAATCAGGTTCCCAATCCTTCGGAAGTTAAAACCGTCGTAAGCCGCTGACGCCTCACTCTTATATTAATTATGAAATCCGATCTCGTGAAAGCCGCCTCCAAAGTAATTCTTAATCAGCAAATTCTGGTGAACATGGTCTCGCGACGCGTTCGACAGCTTTGCCTAGGGCATCGTGCGCTCGTGGAATATGCCCCAGGGCTGCGCGCGGCCGACATCGCGTTGACCGAGATCGCGAATGGGAAGTTGACCTACGAGTCCACCTTTGGTCAAAACGGCAGCGCCGAGGCTGCGCAGGTCGTCCCGTTTCCGACGATTATCGCGAGTAAGAAAAAAGCGAAAAAAGCCGCCTAAGCGCGAAGCGCCTGTCGAGATCAGGAGCCCGAGTTCAGCAAATTCTGAATTCAGCTTGAGACGAGTTTCGCGTTAAGATTGATCTGCGTTCCCGACAGCGCGACCGATAATCGGACAAGTCTTTTTAGTCAGTTCGGCTTGTTCATTAAACTTTGCCTCATCGGCTCGAGCTTCATTTTCGCAGTGGTGCTGATCTTCCTGCGCTTTTTCGAGGTAATGCAAAAAATTGTGGAAATTCGTAAGTAGAAATTCGAACGTAGAAATCTCCTCGGATTATGTACTCAGTGGAAGCCGACAAATCCAAGCGCCTCGTCATAATCAGTACTGTTGGTCGGGTAACGAAAGAAGAAGCGAAACAAGCGGCTCAACAGGTGCGCGACATCTTAAAAGATTTTGCGGCCGGCTTTCGTGTGCTCGCGGATTTTCGGTGGTTGGAATCAATGGATACTGCCGCGGCCCGCTACGTAGCCGAGATCATGGACGCTCTGACCGAAAAACAAGTGGCGTTGGTGATTCGAGTGATGCCTGATCCGCACAAGGACATCGGCCTCAATATTCTCTCGCAATTTCATTACGGTCCTGAAATTCAAATCACGACCTTCGAGACCCTGGCTGATGCGCTGCAAAGCTTAGTAAAAGAAGGTGAAGGGACATCCGAGGGAATGGCGGCTCGCGATCAATAAAAAAGGGGAAGAGATCAGGAGTCAGAGGGACGGGAGAGGGAAGTGGCAATTTATTGCTTGCGATCTACTCTGCCGCTGCGCATTCTGGAGTCGTTAACCACATACTATGAAAAAAATTGTTTTGTCCTTAATCACGGCCTTAATCGGCATCGCGTTTGTCGTTTCCTGCAAGCAACAAGGGGGAACAACTGGAACTTCGACCACAGCGGCGGCGACGAAAGCCTCACCGTCGCCTACACCGAGGAAACACACAGCCAAGAAGAAAGCGCCCAAGACCGGGGCATCGCCATCCACCAGCGAATCCCCGGCGAGCACAGAGTCGCCTGCGCCCACACCCTAAAAGAGAAGCCACCGCGAATGGAGCCGCAAGGGATGCGTGCGACATAGATGGGCGAAGCCGAGAGGCGGAAACGAGTTGGAGCAAGTAAGTCAGTCAGTCTTTTGGCGGATTTGAGGGCAGAGGGCGGGTAGAGTATGCGATCACCTGACCGACCGAGGTCAGTTGAAGAAGTCGTGTTGTACTTACGCACATGGTGCGTTTGAAAGGGGGGCTTGCGCCCTGGTCATTACACGAGGAAGTGCCGCGTTCGCGAAGCTGTGGCCGCTAAAGCTGCGTCGGAGCGGCGGTAAAGAGGCCAGAACACGGGATGTTGAGCGTCGCAGTTCTCGCGCTAGAATATTTCCGGGATGTTTGAAACGATTATCGGGTGTCTGAAATGGGCCGCTGTCGGATTCGTAGTGGCGTTCTCCCTCATGAAGCTGTACGAGGCCAGCCACATTCACGACGATATTCCGAAGCCCGAGTTCAAAATACGGCAGTCGAAGCGCGCGGCGCTCGTTTTATCGACATTCGCGGCGATGCTTTCGGCCCTGGTCTGGCTGCTGGTGCAGAAGTTAGGCTAGAGTTAGAAATCACAAATCAGAGCTGGCTGAGTTTCTTGATCGCCTTGCACGCGACTCATCCCATATAGAGGCCGCCATTTACGTTGAGGACCTGTCCGGTAATGTACGAAGCCATTGGAGAGGCGAGGAAGAGGGCTGCGTTTACAACTTCATTTACCCCACCAAGGCGGCCGAGCGGGATTTGTTGGATGAAGCTCTGCATCGCTTCCCGTGGCACGCCTTTGCTCATACCGATGTCGATGAAACCTGGAGCGATGGCGTTCACCGTGATGTTCTGACGCGCAAACTCGCGCGCCGAAACTTTCGTAAGGGCAATGATCGCCGCCTTACTCGACGAATAATTTGCCTGTCCAAATAATCCCATTTCGCCGCTGACCGACGACATGTTCACAATGCGTCCGCCGCTGCGCAAAATGGCCGCCGCTTTTTGGGTGCCATTAAATGTTCCGGTGAGATTTACGCGCAGCACACTTTCAAATTCCTCCATCGACATCTTTTTGATCGTGCGATCGCGAATAATGCCGGAGTTGTTCACCAGAATGTCGAGGCCGCTACGCTTGTCGCTGATCTCCATCATCATTGATTCGACTTGCTCTGGCTTCGATACGTCGCATTCGATCACCAGCGGTTCTTCCAACTCTTTGGCCACGCTGTTTGCATCCGCTTTGTTTTGACCCTCAGCATCGGCCACGTAATTGACGACGCATCTCGCGCCGCGTTTTCCAAACGCTTTGATCATTTCTGCGCCAATCCCGCGCGAACTGCCGGTAACGAGCACAACTTTGCCCGAAAAATCGAGAGGGTCACTCATGTTGAGCGAAGAGCAGGGCGAGAATAGCGACGGACGATGAGCGAGATAGGCAGGCCAATCAGGAGCATATGAACGATGACCGCGGTAACGTCTCTCGAGACGGAATGGCGTGCATTCGGGAACGCGAGCGGCACGACCATCCAATACATGAAAACGTAAACCGCGATTCCGTAAAGCGATCCCGACACAACGGCGTGCTGTGTCAGAGAACTGAATTTCCGGCTGGCGGCGTAAAACACGGCCGCTGCTGTAAACGCGATCAAGAAGTGAATGGCGAGACCCAACCCCGCCGTCGCCATTGCTCCCTCGAACGATTGCTGCCCGAGCAAACCGCTCGCGATCCCCTGCAACATTCGAATGGATCCCGTACCTTTGATCTCCGCGAGCACAAACGCGGACGTGATATCGAGGATTCCCGCGATTAAGCCGGCGGTCACAATCGCGCGAAGAGAGCGAAATTTTTCGGTCGAGTCAGCAGCCAAAGATCTGCTCATGAGAGTCTCGCTACTAGGCTACAATGGCGTTGCCCGTCAAATGATTACCGTTAGACTTTCGCTCTTCCGATGGCCTCACCGATCCGCATTCTTACCGCCGTGCCGATTTGCGACGGGCACGACAGTGCCATCAACACCATCAACCTGGAGTTCATCCGTCATGGGATTGAGGCCGTGTATCTTGGCTATCACCGCTCCGTTAGCGACATTGTGCGTGCTGCCATCCAGGAGGACGTGCGCGCGATTGGCATCTCGAGTTACAACGGCGGCCACATCGAGTTTTTCGATGACGTCATGCGGCAATTGCGCAAACAGGGTGCGCATGACATCAAGGTCTTCGGCGGCGGTGGTGGCACGATCACGCATGACGACGCAGCCATCATGGCGCGCAAAGGTGTGGATCAAATTTTTTTTGCTGGAACTTCGCTGAGTGAAATGACGGATTATGTTCGCAAACAATATGGCAAGACCCGCAAGAAACGTGCGCACGCAAAAAATCCGGACCTCATACTGGCGCGACGGTTGACGGAGATTGAAGACAGATTCGCTGTCAAAAGGCGCTCGCCGCTTTCCGCTCGACGCTCAACGTCCGATAGAAGAAAAAGGAATGCTCGCGTCATAGGCTTCACAGGCCCCGGCGGAGCAGGCAAAACCACGCTCATCGACGAGTTGGTGCTGAGGTTTCTCAATCAAGATCGACATTCGCGAATCGCGATTTTGTCGCACGATCCGAGCGTTATCGGCGAAGGTGCGCTGCTGGGTGATCGCGCCACCATGATTAATTCGCAGAACGAGCGCGTCTTCATGCGCAGCATGGCAACGCGGGGACAAGGGGGCGGGCTTTCGCCCGCAACGCATGATTGTCTCGCCCTCCTCGCGCAATCCAACTTCGATTACGTCATTATTGAAACCGTCGGAACCGGGCAGGAGGCGATGCCGTTTCAGAAACATGGAATTGTCGATTTAACCGTGCTGGTGATGAACCCGGATTATGGCAGCCGGTTGCAGTTGCAAAAAATTGTGATGCTCGATCTGGCTGACATCGTGGTAGTGAACAAAAGCGATCTTCAGCGTGCCCGCACCGCGCACACGGAAATCGAACAGCGTCTGGAACAAAACCGGCGCAACCAGCGACTGATCGATACGGTTGCAAAACAGCATCGTGATCCTGGCGTGGATCGATTGTTCGATTTAATTTCAGCAGACAGGGCGCGATGACGATCGCAAAACTATCATGAGCAAGCTTGGACAAGTCGTTGAAGCAGTTGAGAAGTACAACCGGTTCGTTCTCGGCCAGGTGAAACGCGCACGGACGGACGGAAAATTTGGGCGCGAGTTGATTAATCGCTGGAACGAAACCAAGGCAAAAACCCCCGTGACGCACACACCGACTGGGTTGCCACTGCCACGCCTTGCGCTTCCGGAAATCGACGAACCGGGCGAGATTGCGCGTTATCTCTTTGGCGAAGGATTGCCGGGTGAGTTTCCGTTTCTGAACGGCGCCTACCGCGAGATGTATTTGGAGCCGGTGCGTGAAATCGAATGGAGCAGTTACGGAAAAAATGCCGACAAAAACGATGCAGCGGCAGGCGTGTCGCCTGCAAATCGCTCGAAGGTGCGGCCGACACGGCCGCCGCTACAGGAGGAGCCGACCCGCTTGTTCTCCGGATTAATGCTGGCCGAAGACACGAACGAGCGCTTCCATTATCTAACGCAGCATCAGCGCACGCAGCGGCTTAGCACCGCGTTTGACGGGCCGACACTGTATGGGATCGACAGTGACGCGGACGGCGTTTCCGGCAAAATCGGCGAAGGGGGAGTGGCAATCGACACGGTAGAAGACATGGTGCGGCTTTATGACGGATTCGATCTTGGCTCTCCGAATTTCTCCGCCTCGATGACGATCAGTGGCCCGGCGCCGATCATCATGGCGATGTACATCGCGGCGGCCAAACGCCGATTCGGGCCAAAAGTTGTACCGAAACTGCGCGGTACGATTCAGGCCGACATTTTCAAGGAGGTCCAGGCGCAGAACGAAACGATATTTCCCATCGAAGCGTCGCTGCATTTTCTTACTGACATGGTGGAGTTCACCACGCGCGAAATGCCGCGCTGGTATCCAATTTCGATCAGCGGCTACCACATCGGCGAAGCCGGTTCGACGCCGGTGCAGCAAGCCGCTTATACACTCTCGAACGGATTCGCTTACGCAGAAATGTTCGCCGCGCGCGGGATTCCGGTCGATCAATTCGGCCCGCGGCTTTCGTTCTTTCTCGATTGCGGTCTCGATGCCGAATACATCGCGCTGGCGCGCGTCTCGCGGCGCATCTGGGCGATCGGGATGCGCGACGCCTACGGTGCGGGGCTACACGGGCAGTTATTCAAATTGCACATCCAGACCAGCGGTCGGTCGCTGATCGCCGCGGAATTCAAGAATAATCTCACGCGCACGGCGGCGGAGTTGATGCTCGCTTACATGAACGCGACCAACTCGTGTCATTCAAACAGCGCGGACGAACCGTTCACTACGCCAAGTGAAGAATGGATCCGGCTCGCGGCGCACGGACAGGCGATCCTGCTCGAGGAATCCGGCATTTTCAAACATACCATGAACATGTTGAGCGGGTCGCCGGGGATGAAAGCGGTCGAGCGGGCGGTGGAAGCCGCGATTCTCGATGAGTTCCGCGAAATCGAGCGGCTCGGTGGCGTTCTTGCGGCGGTCGAAGATCGTTTTCAGCGCAGCCAAATTCAGAATGCGGCGCATCGTTACGAACAGCAAATTTACGACGGGACCCGGCCGATTATTGGACTCAATCGATACCGCAATGGGACGGATGACATTCCGGAAGTAAAGCTTGCGCGCACGCCGCGCGCGAAACAACAGTTGCAAGTCGATCGCCTGCGCAAATTCAAAAAGAAAAACGCCGAAAAAGCGAAGCGTGCACTGGACAAACTTGTCGATGTTGTCGAGCGCGGCGAAAATTGTTTCCCGGCGTTACTCGACGCAGTGGAGGTGTCCTCGTTAGGCCAAATCACTGGCCGTCTGCAGGAAGCGGTGGGGCGATTTCGCCCGATGGTGTGAGGGGAGTAAGAAGGACAAACCGAGAAAGTCAGGATCGTACTCTGAATTAGCTGGGCTTTTCAAGACGCCTGCCTTCCTGCTTCTTTCCGACACACTCGAAGATGCCCGATTGCCACGATCGAAAAACAGAGAGGAACAGACTTGCGACTCATAAATCGCAACGTAACAAACGCGGGCGATTCCGGTCAATCGACCTTACCGCTGGCCACCCGCTGGATATCTTCCAAGCTCGCAGGATTCTCGAGCGCAGAGGTGTCGCCGAGTTTTTCGCCGATGTAAACGGCGCGGACCACGCGCCGCATCACTTTGGCGTTTCGTGTTTTGGGAATGTCGCTGACGAAAAGCACGTCGTGGGGCGCGAGCGCTTTGCCGAGTTCGGTTGCAACTTTGTTTTTTAACGCGCTCGCAAGATTGACATCTCCGTTTACGCCTTTCCTCAAAACGCAAAAACAAACAAGGGCTTCTCCTTTGATCGGATCGGGCACGCCAACCGCTGCGGCTTCACTTACCTGTGGATGCGCCACCAGAATTGATTCCACTTCCGCCGGGCCGAGACGTTTGCCTGCAACTTTAATCGTGTCATCGCTCCGACCGAGAATGTACCAAAGTCCGTCGTCATCGACTGCGGCCCAATCGCCGTGCACCCAAGTGTTCGGCCAACGCGACCAATAACTCTCGATGTAACGTTGCGGATCACGCCAGAAGCCGCGCGTCATTCCGATCCAGGGCTCGCGAATGACCAGTTCGCCGACTTTACTGCGAACGGATTTGCCGTCTTCATCTACCACGTCCGCTGCCATTCCAGGTAACGGCCCGGAAAAAGCGCACGGTTTCATTGGCGTGAGGACGTTGCCCATGACGATGCCACCGGAGATTTCCGTGCCACCGGAGTAATTGATGATCGGGAGTTTTCCACGGCCGACATTTTGGAACAGCCATGTCCAGGGATCGGGGTTCCAAGGCTCGCCGGTGGAAGCGAATTTGCGCAGTGGTGAAAGATCGTGTTGATGCACGATTTCCTCGCCGTAACGACGCAGCGCTCGAATCAGTGTCGGGGATACGCCCAGCGCCGTTACTTTATGTCGATCTACCAGCGACCAGACGCGGTCGGGTCCGGGGAAATCAGGCGCACCGTCGTAAAGCATCATTGTCGCGCCGAGCAACAAAGTTCCGAAGACCTCCCACGGTCCCATCATCCATCCCATGTCCGTTATCCAGAAAAGTGTTTCGTCGGCGTGCAGATCGAGTCCCTGCCACATGTCTTGCGCGGATTTGATCGGGAAGCCGCAGTGCGTATGCACGGCTCCTTTTGGCTTACCAGTGGTGCCAGATGTGTAGATGATCATCATCGGGTCTTCCGCGCTGGTGCGCTCCGTCGGCGCGTCATCAAAGGGCTCGCCCAATTTCGTCGGTGGCCCAGCATCAGCCTTCAGATCTTCGACAAGCCATTCGCCCGCTTGGTTGAGAACGACGAGCTGTCGCAGCGTCGGAGTTTGCGATGCCGCTTCGTCGGCGACCGGTTTCATCGCGCAAAATTTTCCACGACGATAGGTTCCGGCCGCAGTGAAGAGAGCTTTTGCGTCGGCGTCTTTTAATCGAGAAACGATGGCGGCCGCGCCGAAGCCGGAAAAGAGTGGCAGGAAAATTCCGCCGATTTTTATGATGGAAAGCATGGCGACGACAATTTCGGGCACCATTGGCATGAACACGCCGATGGCATCGCCTTTGCCGAGCCCAAGACTGCGCAGCACCGCAGCCATCCTGTTCACCTCCTCGCGCAGCTCTTTATAAGTAAGTGTCCGGGTTGTTCCGTCCTCGATTTCGGATTTGATTGCGATGCGCGCGTCTGTCGGAGTGGCGGCATACTTATCGAGCATGTTGTGGACGATGTTCATTTCGCCATCGACGCACCAGCGCGCCCATGGTTTGCCCTCGTTCAGATCGACAACATGGGAGTACGGTTTGTAAAACTGGACTTCGAGATCGCACAGGACGGTGTCCCAAAACCAGGCGATGTCCGTTGTCGATCTTCGCATCAGCTCGTCATAGGAACCGAGCGCATGCTTGTTGATAAAGCGCTGCAAATTGGATTGCGCGATCAGCTCCGGCGTAGGGCGCCAGACAAAGTCTCCTCCGAATTGAAATTCGCTCACGCGGGAAGTGTGCCCGGTTTTGAATTATAGGGCAACCGCAGTGCTCACTGACATTCACCGACCCAACCGCGGCCGCGTTCGCTTGCTCGGTAGCAATTCATCGGCAGATTGCAGTTTCGATTTTTCATGACCACAACGCTTGCTCATCAACTGGCTGATTACGCTTACGCGCTTCAGTTTGAGGAGCTTTCACCCGAAGTGGTACACGAAGTGAAGCGACGCGTAATTGACTCGTTAGGCTGCGCACTCGGGGCGTGGGAAGAAGAGCCCTGCCGGATTGCGCGCGAGGTTGCATCAGAGTTTTCGGCGAAGCGAGGATCGACAATTATCGGCACCAATCACAAGGCGCCACCGGACTGGGCAGCATTCGCGGACGGCTGCGCCATCCGCTATTTCGATTACAACGATACTTATTTGTCGAAGGAGCCGGCGCATCCGAGCGACAATATTTCCGCCGCGCTGGCGATTGCGGAGAGCGTCGGCGCGAATGGACGCGAGTTAATTACCGCGATCGCACTGGCCTACGAAGTGCAATGCCGCTTCTGCGATGCGGCCAGTATTCGCGCGCGGGGGTGGGAACACGTGACCTACGGCGCGTTTTCAACTGCGCTGGCGGGCGCGCGTTTGATGAATCTCGACCCCGAGAAAACGCGTCACGCGGTAAACATCGCAGGCGTAGCTGGCGCAGCAATGCGTCAGGCGCGGGTAGGGGAGCTTTCGCACTGGAAGGGGGTCGCGTTTGCGACCGCCGCCCGGCACGGTGTTTATTCCGCGTTGCTCGCCCGTGCCGGAATGACCGGACCCGGACCGATTTTCGAAGGGCAAATGGGATTTGAGAAACAACTCGGTGTGTCGTTAGGCAATCTGGCAGAAAAATTCGTCGTTCCATTTCCAAAGTCGGAGCATGGTCCAGCCTCAATGATTTTGAAAACGAGCATCAAATATTGGCCAGCGGAATATCACAGCCAGAGCGCCATTGAAGCGGCATTGTGGCTGCGCAAAGAAATCGCCGATCCTGACCGGATAAAATCGGTAACGATTGAGAGTCACGATGCGTCGGTCGATATTATCGGGAGCGAGCCGGAGAAGTGGAAACCGAACACGCGCGAGACAGCGGACCACAGCCTGCCTTACATCACGGCGATCGCGCTCATTGACGGCGACGTGACAAACAAACAATTCGAACGTGAGCGCTTCGCAGATCCACAGGTTTGGAGATTTCTGGAGACTGTAAACGTGAAACGTAACGCGGAGTTGAGCGCAATGTATCCGGATGCGGTCGCGAACATCGTGCATGTCGATCTTGACGATGGCCGGCAGCTGACGAAGCGGGTTGATTATCCATTGGGACACGCGAAGAACCGGTTAAAGGATTCCGAGGTCGAGGGAAAGTTCTTTGCGCTTGTCTCGCCTACGATTGGCGAAAGGCGAGCACGCGGGATTGTCGATCTTGTATGGAAATTGGATGAAGCGAAGGACGTTGATGGGTTGATAAAGGCAGTCGACATGACACAGAAATGAGAACAATCGTAAACGCGGTTCACCGAGGCGCCGACGGGCGATTGAGGTCAATCGTCTCTACCGTTTTCGCTCGACATGACTAGTAAAAGCAAAGGCGCATCGCTGCGGCAATTGGTCGCGAAAGGTTGCATCGCGATGCCGGGAGTGCCGAACGCCGCGATGGCGCGGCAAGTGGAGCGCGCTGGGTTCGAGGCCGTTTATATCAGCGGTGCTGGAATGGCTAATGCAACGGCGGGCGTGCCGGACATAGGACTGCTCACGCTTACCGAAGTGGTGCAACTCGCGGGTTACGTCGCAAACGCGGTCGACATTCCAGCAATTGTCGATGCGGATACGGGATTTGGCGGAGCGGAAAATGTGGCGCGGACCGTTCGTGAACTCGAGCGCGCTGGTCTCGCTGGTTGTCACATTGAAGATCAGGAATTTCCGAAACGCTGTGGGCACCTAGCCGGGAAAGATCTCGTCGATGTTGACGAGATGGTGGGGAAAATCAGGGCGGCGCTGATAGCGCGGCACGATCAGGATTTCTTAATCATCGCCAGGGCAGACGGGCGCGGCGTAGAAGATTTCGATCAGACAGTTAAGCGGGCGAGAAGTTACGTCGAAGCCGGGGCGGACGTGATTTTTCCGGAGGCATTACAGAGCACGGACGAGTTCCGCGATTTCGCCAAAGAAATCAAGGCGCCCCTCCTCGCCAATATGACTGAGTTTGGCAAAAGCCCTTTGCTTTCGTTTCAAGAGCTCTCCGATTTTGGGTACAGGATGGTCATTTTCCCGATGAGCGTGTTTCGTGTCTCAATGAAAGCGAGCGAAGAGTTCTTGCGCGATTTAAAGAGGCGCGGAACCCAATCGGATTGGGTCGACAAGATGCAAACGCGCAAGGAACTCTACGAACTGCTCGATTACGACCCGAATGCGGAAAATTGGCCGGTAGGTGGCGACCGATAGTTTGTCCAAGCACGTATCGCTGCTAAGGTAAACAAAACGAGATGAGCACTGAAAACAAACCAGAGTACAGCCCGGGCTTGGCCGGCGTGATCGCCGGCGAAACCGCGATCTGCTGGGTCGATCCAAATGCCGGACTGATGTATCGCGGCTACGACATCCATCAGTTGGCGCAGCAGGCAAGCTTCGAGGAAGTGGCTTACCTCTTGCTTAACGGCGAGCTGCCGGACGTGAAACAGCTTGCTCAGTTTAGGGAACAAATTGCGGCGGAGCGCGAGTTGCCCGAGCCGGTCCTCGAACTGTTGCGGCTGATGCCGCGATCGACGCATCCGATGGATATGCTGCGCACGGGCGTATCGATGTTAAGCGCCTTCGACAGTGAGTTGAGCGACAACTCGCACGCGGCAAACATTCGGAAGTCGATTCGGTTGATCGCGCGCGTGTCAACTTTGATCACTGATGGCTGGCGAATCTCGCATGGTGACGAGCCATTGCCTGATAAACCGGACCTGACGCACGCAGGAAACTTTTTTTACAAACTAACAGGCGCAGCGCCGCAAACGTGGCAAACGCGAATGCTCGACACGATTTTGGTGCTCTACGCGGACCATGAATTCAACGCCTCGACTTTTGCGGCGCGCGTCACGGCTTCCACGCTGGCCGGTATTTACGCGGCGGTCACATCCGCTTGCGCGACCCTTAAAGGGCCCCTGCACGGTGGTGCGAATGAGGAATCAATGAAGATGCTCGAGGAGATCGGGACGCCTGATCGGGCGGAAGCCTGGCTGAAAAAGAAGCTCGAAACCAAAGAAAAGATCATGGGATTCGGCCATCGTGTTTATAAAAAAGGCGACTCGCGTGTCCCGCTGATGCGCGAAATCGGCCGTGATCTGGGTAAACGAACGGGCAAGGAGCAATGGATCCCGATTTGCGAGAAGCTCGAGGAGACAATGGAACGCGAAAAACATCTGTGCGCGAATGTCGATCTTTATGCGGCGCCGGTATTTTGGATGCTTGGTTTTCCACCTGAGCTAAACACGCCGATTTTCGCCGCGTCCCGAGTGGCCGGCTGGTGTGCCCACGTGGTCGAACAACACGACAACAATCGTTTGATCCGGCCGCGCTCTCGGTACGTCGGGCCAAAGCTGCGACCATATCCGGGATCGGCTTCGGACGGCGCGCAAGAATAAGATCGCGATCTTGAATGTCGGAGGAGGATTCGCTCTCGCTTCAGGAACGGTACGCGTCGAATAACGCCGGTGGATCGCGCAGTCCCTTGCGCGATGTTATCCGAGCGGCTTCGTCGCCTATTAGCATCGACCGCCGAGCGTTCGATCCAGCATGAGTGCGAAATCTCTGCAGGAAAAGTATGCTCCAAACAATGCGTGCTGGGGATGTGGCCCTGCGAACCCGGACGGTCTCCGCATTCGCAGTTTTCCGAAAGATGATGAGGTGGTCGCAGAATGGAAACCGGAGAAAAAGTACGAAGCTTTTCCCGGCGTCTTGAATGGCGGCGTCATCGGGACCTTACTCGATTGCCATTGCAACTGGACGGCCGCCTTTGACTTGATGAAACGCATGGGTGCGGATCATGCGCCGTGCACAGTTACGGCGGAATACGCGATCAAATTACTGCGGCCGACTCCGACGAGTGGCCCGGTCTTCCTTTCCGCGAAAGTTGTCGATCTAAAGGATGATCGTGCGACCGTTGAAGGAACGTTGAGCGCTGGGGAAAAAGTTTGCGCGACCTGTCGCGGATTGTTCATTGCCGTCAAAGAAGGTCATCCGGCGTACCATC